>Ga0310690_10006477_pt1 | contig 15384 bp, 15 predicted proteins | sample AusTroGonzalo_MG_2_FD_207661 | JGI IMG/M metagenome (GOLD analysis project Ga0310690, IMG submission 207661) | Bovine rumen microbial communities from tropical cattle in Woodstock, Queensland, Australia - Gonzalo_04 (v2) (version 2) | ecosystem: Host-associated > Mammals > Digestive system >... | reverse complement strand
CCCCGATACTCGATGCCGTCGAACATCCGGCCAAGGACCCGGGCCGTATCGGCGATGCTTTCCTTCTTGCCGATCTGGCTGCCGGAAGGATCAAGATAGGTGCAATGCATGCCCAGATCATGGGCCGCGACCTCGAAAGCGCAGCGGGTGCGCGTGCTGGTCTTTTCAAAGATCAGGGCAATGTTCCTGCCGGCGCACAGCGCATGGGGGATGCCGGCCTTCTTTTTCGCCTTCAGATCCGCAGCCAGATCCAGCAGGCCCGTGATTTCCTCCGGGGTCAGATCCAAAAGCTTCAGAAACTTCTTCTCTTTCAACTTGAACATAATCGATCTCCTCTCAAACGCTGTTTTTATCCAATCAGCATCAAAGCCTTCGGCTTTACATGTTGAATTTCATAACAACTCAGTTGCCCATAGCCTGGGTATTCCAATTTGGGGATCCGCAACCTCAATCGTCGCAACTCCGCACAGCGGAGCTTGCTCGTTTCGGTTGATCTCAGCTCTGACGAGACTTCTGCCACTGGCAGTCGTCAGAGCTTCGTCCCCCTGACGGGGGAGAGCTTTAATCAGTGTTTCACTAACCATCAGGCCTTCTGCTTAAACTGATGCCCGCAACGGACGCAGGTAATGTCCTTCTCGCCGCAGCCGCGCTTCAGCCGGAGGAGCACCTTGCACTGGGGGCATTTGAAATACTTATAATCCTTGCGATACTTGATTCGCTTGCTGAACTGGGTAAGCTTCGTCTTCCAGCCGGAGGTCAGCTCGATATATTTCCGGTTTTCCGCGGCCCGGGCCTCGTTATTGCGGGAGAACATGCGGAAAAGGGTGATGATATACAGTGCGAACCCCAGCCAGAAGAGGACAGGCGACTGGAAGAAGCTGGAGCACAGGGACAGGATGAGCCCTGTGATCAGGGTGAACATCCCCAGATTATCCGTGCCGTGGCGGCCCTGCATAAAGCGGATGAGACCGGCTTTGATTTTTTGCCAGATGGTCATGAATCATACCTCCTTGGTTTTCTCGAACTTTAGTTGAGCCGCCTGTAGGGCTATTTGCATCCGTGTTCTCAAGGCCCGCGTCCAGCAAATACACCACGGCGGCTACAGATAAACGCACAGATTGCGATTTTCCGAGCGAATCAGCACCAGAAACCGAAACGGCCGCAGCCGCCCAGGCAGCAGTTCAGGAGCATGTTGGCGGCGCAGCAGGTGAGACAAGGATTGGCGCAGATCGCGGAGCGGAAATCATACCCGCCGTTGGTCCGGGTCTGCTGATAGGTCTGGCGGCCGGATTCCAGGGTGGAAAGCAGATTCTGATAATCCGCGTCCTGGGGGGACATGCGCGCCGCGGAGCGGGCGTGATCCAGGGCCGAAATCCGGTTCCCCAGCCCGAGGTCCGCCCGGGCGTAGAGCCAGTGCCAGTCCGCGTCGTGGGTCGGGATCCGGTTCAGCAGATTGATCGCCTCGTTATACCGATTGGCCAGGACGTGGTTTTCCGCCGTTTTCAGATCCGGATTCGAATAGGAACGGGTACGGAAACGGGTTTCCTGACGGGTCTGGCCGCCGAAGAAGGCCGAGAACGGGTCGAACCCGTAGCCGCCGTCCCCGCCATACCCGCCGGAAGAGCCGTAGCCGCCGGAGGAACCGGAACTCCCATAGGGCCCGCCCTGGGACCCGGAGGAACCATACCCGCCGGAGGAACCTCTGCTGCCGTAGGCGCCGCCCCAGGGACCGTATCCTCCCTGGCCAAAGGGATTCTGATATCCGCCGGAACCATAGGGACTGCCCTGGGCGGAGCCGCCGCCCTTCTTGATCTGCAGGGCCTGGGTATAGGCCTCGTTGACTTCCCGCATCTTCTCCTCGGCGGTTTTGTCCCCCGGATTCAGATCCGGGTGGTATTTCTTGGCCAGCTTCCGGTAGGCGGACTTGATTTCGTCCTCAGAGGCGGAGGGAGAGACGCCCAGGACGGCGAATGGATCATTGCTCATTGGGGTTCCTCCTTTCCGCGGGCACGTTTCTCAGTCTTCAGAAGATACCGCTGCCAGACGCCGCTGTACAGCACGTTGCGCATAATGTCCAGATTTTCCTCCAGGGGGAGCAGCTCGAAGGCCTGCGTCGCCTCGGCGATGAAGAGCTCCAGCGTTTCCCGGCAGAAGGTTTCATAATCCTCCCGGGATCGATAGACGACGAGGGGATTGAAGCGGCCCTTTTTCTGATCCTCATCGTAATCCTCCCAGGCGTCCATCCAGTAGATGAAGCGGCCCAGGCTTTCCCCCAGGGCCCGGAGCGTCGGCGCCCAGACATCCCGGGGATCCGGGACGAAGACAGCGCCCAGCATCTGCCCGGAAAGGTTACAGAGGGCGTCCGGCTGAACGGGGGTGACCTTCTCCAGCGCCCAGAGGGCGTCCAGGGCGGCTTTGACCGCCTCCGCCTGCTCCGGATAACGTTCCCCGACTTCGAGGGCAGGCTTCCGGAAGGTTTTTTCCCCGGCCTTTCCCTTCGCGCTGCCTTCATCCTGCACCTGATCGACGCATTTATAATAGAAGAGCAGGGCGTTCATCTGGGCCGCGTAATCCACCATGGGAGAATCCAGATAGCGGTGGGATTTCACCGGATGGAGGGGACAGCGGGATTCATGTATTTCCGATGCCGGTTCATAGAGGGAAGAGAGCAGCATCGCCAGGAAGGTCATATCATTGCTGAGGGAAATCCGCGCGGGCTGCCCCCAGCGGTTCAGCAGCGCGTGGCACACGCCGCAGTACACAGCCCGGTAAGCTTCCTTCCGATCCTCGGACAGGACGGACATCACCGGGGCGACATATCCAAACACGATTCCTTTTTCCTCCGATCAGGCGTCGAAGGCGCCGTCGTCGTTTTCTCCCTCCGGGTCGGAGACATAGGTTCCCACGGCGCGGAGGAGGGTTTCCACTTCCTCGGAAGCGGCTCGGATGCGGGCTTCATCCTCGGACTGAATGGCGCTCTCCAGGGCGGAGATGGCGCCGTCCATCCGGGAACGGTCCTCCTCCTTCAGCTTTTTCCGGGCTTTCTTCGCCTGGTTCAGGAGGCTTTCCGCCGCGTCCTTCCGCTTCGCCTTTTCCTTGCGTTTCTGATCCTCCGTGGCGTAGCGCTGCGCGTCCCGGATGGCGCGGTCGATATCCTCCCGGCTCATGTTGCCGGAGCCGGAAATGGTGATGTTCTGGGAACGGTTGGTGCCCAGATCCTTGGCGGTGACGTGGACGATCCCGTTGGTATCGATGGAGAAGGTCACCTCGATCTGGGGCACGCCCCGCAGGGCCCGGCGGATGCCGTCCAGCCGGAATTTCCCCAGGGATTTATTGGCGGAGGCGACCTCCCGCTCCCCCTGCAGCACGTTGATCTCCACGCTGGTCTGGAAATTGGCCGCGGTGGTGAAGACCTGGGAATGCTGGCAGGGCAGGGGGGTGTTCCGGTCAATGATCCGGGCAAAGACGTCCCCCAGGGTCTCAATGCCCAGGGACAGGGGCGTCACATCGATCAGCACGAGGGAATGGATGGCGCCGGTGAGCACGCCGCCCTGCAGGCAGGCGCCCATGGCGACGCATTCATCCGGGTTGATATCCCGGGAAGGTTCCTTGCCCGTGAGCCGGCGGACGGCGGCCTGCACCGCGGGAATCCGGGTGGACCCGCCGACCAGCAGCACCCGGCTCAGATCCTCCGCCCGGACGCCGGCGTCCTGCAGCGCCTGCTCCACGGGGCCGCGGGTGGCGCTGACCAGATGCGCGGTCAGCTCGTCAAAGCGGGCCCGGGTCAGGGATGTTTCCAGATGCAGGGGGCCGGAAGACGCCTGGGCCAGGAAGGGCAGGTTGATGGTGGCCTCCATGGCGGAGGAAAGCTCGATCTTGGCCTTTTCCGCCGCCTCGGCCAGCCGCTGCATGGCCATGGGATCTCCGGAAAGATCCCGGTTGTGTTTCTTTTTGAATTCCTCCAGCAGCCAGCCGACGACGCACTGGTCAAAGTCGTCGCCCCCCAGGTGATTGTTGCCGGCGGTGGCCAGCACTTCAATGGTCTCGCTGTTGATATCCAGGATGCTGACGTCGAAGGTGCCGCCCCCCAGGTCGTAAACCATGACTTTGCAGGGCTGCCCCTTGTCAAACCCATAGGCCAGGGCGGCGGAGGTTGGCTCGTTGATGATGCGCAAAACGTTCAGCCCGGCGATGAGGCCGGCGTCCTTGGTGGCCTGGCGCTGGGCGTCGGAAAAATAGGCGGGAACGGTGATGACCGCGTCGGTCACCGATTCGCCGATGTAGCTTTCCGCGTCCGCCTTGAGCTTCTGCAGCACCATGGCGGAAATCTCCTGGGGCGTATACGCCTTGCCATCGACGGTGTATTTTTTATCCGTGCCCATTTCCCGCTTGACGGAGGAGAAGGTACGGCTGGCGTTGGTGACGGCCTGGCGCTTGGCCGCAGCGCCGACCAGACGTTCCCCGCTCTTCGTAAAGGAAACGACGGAGGGAGTGGTCCGCGCGCCTTCGGCGTTGGGGATCACGGTCGCCCGGCCGTTTTCCATAAAGCTGACGCAGGAATTGGTGGTTCCCAGGTCGATTCCGATCAGTTTGGACATCGGTCAATGCCTCCTTGGTTCTGTCATAAATTAACATTTCGAGCTGTACGTTTTATCCGCCTGTAGGGATATTTGCTTCCGCCACTGGCGGCGGCAGGTCCCGGCCCTCTCGCTTCCGTTCGAACGTGTTCTAAGCTCAAACTTCGCTACGCTCGTTTATCGCTAAGAACCGGCGTTCTCAAGGCCTTCGGAGAGCAAATACCCCACGGCGGCTTATGTCAACCGTACAGGAAGAAAAACCTGTAAGGAAACCGGAAAGAAGATATCGCCCGGTTCATGTATGATCTTAACTGAGTTGTTTCAATAATAAAAGAAGATTGTGTGAAAAATGGATGAAAAATGGGAAAGTCTGGTGGAAAGTACTCATTGTTTTTTCCGGGGGAAGGTGATAAGATAGGAGACAAAGGAGTGTGAATTGATCATGGAAAGACCCAACGCGTGGAAAACCTATAAGGCAAAAGAAATGAAAAAGGTGGAAAGCCTGGGGAAGGAATATAAAGCTTTCCTCGACCAGGGAAAGACCGAGCGGGAATGCGTCCGGGAGATTGTGGAAAGCCTCGAGAAGGCCGGATACACGGATCTGGAGCGGGCGATCGCGGAGAAGCGGGCGCTGAAGGCCGGAGATCGGGTGTATCTGAACAAAATGGGCAAGGCGGTGCTGGCTTTCCACCTCGGCAGGCAGCCGCTGAGCGCGGGGATGAACATCGTCGGCGCTCATATCGACAGCCCGCGGCTGGATCTGAAACAGAATCCCCTGTACGAGGACACGGACTTTGCCCTGGCGGATACCCACTACTACGGCGGCGTGAAGAAATATCAGTGGGTCGCCCGGGAGCTGGCGCTTCACGGCGTGGTGATGAAGAAGGACGGAAGCTGCGTGTCCCTGGTCATCGGGGAAAAGGAATCCGATCCGGTGGTGGGCGTCAGCGATCTGCTGATCCATCTGAGCAGGGAACAGATGGACAAGAAGCTGAGCGAGGCGATCACCGGGGAAAACCTGGATCTCATCCTGGGCGGGCGGCCGCTGGAAGGCGTGGAGAAGGAACCGGTCAAGGCCATGATTCTGAAGCTGCTGAAAGAGGAGTACCAGATCGAGGAGGAGGACTTCCTGTCCGCCGAAATCGAGGTTGTTCCCGCGGGAAAGGCCCGGGACTTTGGGCTGGACCGCAGCATGATCATGGGATACGGCCATGACGACCGGGTCTGCGCCTTTGCGGAGCTGAAGGCCCTGTTGTCCCTGGAGAGCACGCCGGAAACCACCTGCTGCGGCATGATGGTGGACAAGGAGGAAATCGGCAGCGTCGGCGCCACGGGCATGCGCTCCAACTACCTGGAGAACGCGGTGGCGGAGATCCTGGAGCTGAGGGGATGTTACAGCGAGCTGAATGTCCGCCGGGCCCTGAGCCGGAGCCGGATGCTGTCCTGCGATGTGAGCGCGGGCTTCGATCCCCTGTATGCTTCCGCCTTTGAAAAGAAAAACGCCGCCTACCTGGGCCGGGGCGTCTGCTACAACAAATTCACCGGCAGCCATGGCAAGAGCGGATCGAATGACGCGAATCCGGAGTTTATCGCGAAGCTGCGGCGGATCATGGACGAGCATCAGGTTTGCTGGCAGACGGCGGAACTGGGCAAGGTGGATCTGGGCGGCGGCGGAACCATCGCCTATATCTGCGCGCTGTATGGCATGGAAGTCATAGACAGCGGCGTTGCGGTGCTGAACATGCACGCGCCGATGGAAATCATCTCCAAGGCTGACCTCTATGAGGCGGTCAAGGCTTATTCTGCTTTTATGAAAAAAGCGTGAGGTTCAGCCCCGCTTTCATGGCGACGGGGAACGGATAGGCGGAGAGATCGCCGACGGGAACGAAGAGATACCCGGCGGGGGCGGCCGATTCCGGCGGGGCTTCGCAGCGGTAGAGGCGCATGTCCCAGATCTGATGGGTGAAGACATGGCGGGCATCGCCTTCATCCCGGAGAAAACTGCAGGAAAGCTGCAGTTTTTTCTGTATCAGGGGAATAAGGGCTTCCGGGGACACGTGATCCTCGAACATCGGGAAGCACCAGAGACCTTCCAGCAGCTTTTCCGTCCGCCGGCGAATCAGGACCCGCTGACCGCTGAGGATGATCGCTACGGTCCAGGGGATGACCTTTTGCGGTTTGGCTTTCGGGAGGATGGGCAGAAATGCGGCGTCTCCCCGGCGGAAAGCGTCGCAGAAAGCGGTCAGGGGGCACCGGTCGCAATCCGGCGTACCGGGGACGCACCGGGTGGCTCCCAGATCCATGACCGCCTGATTATGATCCCCCGGGCGCTCCGGGGGGACCAGATCCGCCGCCAGGGCTTCGAGGCGGCGGTGGTTTTCCGGGAGGGTCGCGTCCTGACGGACGCCATAGAGGCGGGAGAGCACGCGGATAACGTTGCCATCCACCGCCGGGACCGGGACGTCATAGGCGATGGAAGCAATGGCTCCGGCGGTGTAGGGGCCGATCCCGCTGATCTTCCGCAGGGCGTCCGGATCCCGGGGAAGCGTGCCGCCGAATTCCGACATGACCTGACGGGCGCCTTTCCAGAGATTCCGGGCCCGGGAGTAATAACCGAGGCCTTCCCATTGCTTCAGTACATCCTCCAGGGGCGCTTCCGCCAGCGAAGTCAGGGTCGGGAACCGGGTCAGGAAGCGTTCATAATAGGAAAGAACCGTTTCCACCCGGGTCTGCTGCAGCATCGCCTCGCTGATCCAGGTGCGATAAGCGTCGTGGAAGCCGCGCCAGGGCAGATCCCTGGCGTTTTCGTCATACCAGCGAAGCAGGGCTTCGGTGATTTCTTTCATTGATTACCTCCTGAAACAGATTGTGCTGATTAGTCGCCCGTTGCCAGGGCATTTCCATTTGGGGCTCGCTCCCGCTTAGTTCTCGCGTGTTCTAAGCTCTGACATCGCTACGCTCGTCAATCGCTAAGAACCTGCGCTATTGCAAGGAATCGCGCGCGCACCGCGGACGCAAGCGTCTCGCGCACCGCGCACGGTAGGACCCCAAATTGGAAACACCCGGCGCGCGGGCTATGGTAATGAGGAATCATTTTCATTCTACCACCTGAAGGAGCGGGAAAAAACCGGTGAAATATGGCGAATAGAGGAGAAAACAGGAGAAATATTAAGAAAAAATCAAAAAAACAGCCGATTTTGGCATGATTCCCACTTGCGCGAAAAAACGAAAAGCATTATAGTACATGCTGTTGTTAGCACTCGATGGGATTGAGTGCTAACCCAGAAACAGAACGACAGGAGGAAGTTTTCCATGACTGTGAAGCCTTTGGGTGACCGGGTGGTCATCAAAAATTGTGAAGCCGAAGAAACCACGAAGTCCGGGATTATCCTGACCAGCGCCGCGAAAGAGAAGCCCCAGATGGCGATGGTAATCGCCGTGGGCCCCGGCGGGAATGTGGATGGCAAGGAAATCACCATGCACGTGAAGGCGGGCCAGAAGGTGATCTATTCCAAGTATGCCGGCACGGAAGTAAAGGTGGACGGAGAAGAGCTGATCATCGTCCGTCAGAGCGATATTCTCGCTGTGGTTGAATAATCGGGAGAAGTAAGTATTTTGGAAGGAGTATGAGTACAATGGCGAAGAAAATTCAGTATGGTGAAGAAGCACGGCGCAGCCTGGAAAAGGGCGTCAACGCGCTGGCCGATACCGTAAAAATCACCCTGGGGCCGAAGGGCCGGAACGTGGTGCTGGACAAGAAGTACGGCGCCCCGATGATCACCAACGACGGCGTGACCATCGCCAAGGAAATCGAGCTGGAAGATCCCTTTGAAAACATGGGCGCCCAGCTGGTGAAGGAAGTTTCCACCAAGACCAACGACGTGGCCGGCGACGGCACCACCACCGCGACCCTGCTGGCGCAGGCGATCGTGCGGGAAGGCCTGCGGAACCTGGCTGCCGGCGCGAACCCGATGATCCTGAAGAAGGGCATCGAGGCGGCGACCGAGGCGGCCGTCAGCGGACTGAAGGAACAGAGCCAGCCCATCAACGGCAAGCAGGCCATCGCCCAGGTGGCGGCCAACTCCGCCGCGGATGAAACCATCGGCCAGCTGATCTCCGACGCAATGGAGACTGTGGGTTCCGACGGCGTCATCACCGTGGAAGAGAGCAAGACCATGACCACCGGCATGACCACCGTGGAAGGCATGCAGTTTGACCGCGGATATTCCTCCGCCTACATGGTCACCGATACCGAGAAGATGGAAGCGGTACTGGACGATCCGCTGATCCTGATCACGGACAAGAAGATCAGCTCCATTCAGGAAGTGCTGCCCGTGCTGGAGCAGGTTGTGCAGACCGGCAAGAAGCTGCTGATCATCGCTGAGGATGTGGAAGGCGAAGCCCTGAGCACCCTGGTGGTCAACAAGCTGCGCGGCACCTTCACCTGCGTGAGCGTCAAGGCGCCCGGATTCGGCGATCGCCGCAAGGAAATGCTGCAGGATATCGCCATCCTGACCGGCGGTACCGTGATCTCCTCCGAGACCGGGATGGAGCTGAAGGAAGCGACCATCGACATGCTGGGCAAGGCCCGTCAGGTCAAGGTCAACAAGGAAAACACCACCATCGTGGACGGCGCCGGCGAGAAGGCCGACATCCAGGCCCGGATCGCTCAGATTCGCGCCCAGATCGGGGAAACCACCAGCGACTATGACAAGGAGAAGCTGCAGGAGCGGCTGGCCAAGCTGGCGGGCGGCGTCGCGGTGATCCAGGTTGGCGCGGCGACCGAAGTTGAGATGAAAGAACGCAAGATGCGGATCGAGGACGCCCTGAGCGCTACCCGTGCCGCGGCGGAAGAAGGCATCGTGCCCGGCGGCGGCATCGCGCTGCTGAACGTGCAGCCCAAGGTGGCCGCGCTGCTGGACAGCTATGCCGGCGACGCCAAGACCGGTGTGGAAATCATCATGCGGGCGCTGGAGGAGCCGATCCGTCAGATCGCTCAGAACGCCGGAATCGACGGCAGCGTGATCGTGGATCACATCAAGAGCGCCAAGAAGCCTGGCTTTGGCTACGACGCGCTGAAGGGCGAATATGTGGACATGGTGGAACGCGGCATCATCGATCCCACCAAGGTGACCCGCAGCGCCCTGCAGAACGCGGCTTCCATCGCCGCCATGCTGCTGACCACCGAATCCCTGGTGGCCGATATCCCCGAACCCGAACCCGCGGCTCCCGCTGGCGGCGGAATGGGCGGTATGTACTGATTTTCCAAAGAAACTTTTCGTGGTACCCACAGAGACTGTGGGTACCGTTTTTTGATATTTTTCAAGGCCCGCGTCCAGCAAATGCCCTATGGCGGCTGTTTTCAGCTGTTTCAATCGTATTGGAAATCCGTTTTCACAAAAAATTCAGAAAGAAAAAAGGGCGGACGGTTTGTCTTTTGGGAGGCGATGTGGTACACTACCGGAGGATGAAGGAAGACTATTGGGAAAGGGATGAGTCGGATTGCCCATCAAGATCCCCAACGAGTTACCCGCGTTTAAAACCCTGACGGATGAGAACATCTTCGTCATGACGGAAACCCGGGCCACGACCCAGGATATCCGTCCGCTGCGAATTGCCATTGTGAACCTGATGCCCACGAAGATCGACACGGAAACGCAGCTGCTGCGCCTGATCGGGAATACGGCCCTGCAGGTGGAGACGGAACTGGTCAAGATGCGCTCCCATGTATCCAAAAACACCTCGGCGGAGCACCTGACCGCGTTTTATAAGGAATTTCCGGAGATCGCGGATCAGAACTTCGACGGCATGATTATCACCGGCGCGCCGGTGGAGCACCTGCCCTATGAAGAGGTGGAATACTGGGAGGAGCTTTGCGAAATCATGGAATGGAGCAAGCGCCACGTGCATTCCACCTTCCATATCTGCTGGGGCGCTCAGGCCGCGCTGTATTACCACTTCGGCATCCAGAAGCACCTGCTGGACAGGAAGCTCTTTGGGGTGTATCCTCACCGGGCGGAGAAGAAGGGATACATCCTCCTGCGGGGGTTTGACGATGTGTTCATGGCGCCTCACAGCCGGCATACCACGGTGTATCGGGAGGATCTGGAGAAGTGCGGCGCGCTGAAGATTCTGGCCTCTTCGGAGGAAGCCGGGGTATACGCCGCGACGACGGAAAACGGGCGACAGGTGTTCATCATGGGGCACAGCGAGTATGATCCCCTGACCCTGGAAAAGGAATACCTGCGGGACAAGAACGCCGGGCTGCCCATCGATCCCCCAAAGAACTATTACCCGGAGGACGACGATACCAGGCCGCCGATCGTGACCTGGCGCAGTCACGCGAATCTGCTGTACGCCAACTGGCTGAACTACATGGTTTATCAGACCACGCCGTACGATCTGAAGGAAATCCGTCCATAGGCAGGAAACAGGCCCACCGGTGTCGAAAGAATTATCATCATCGCAAATGGAAAGGCGGTAGAGAATCATGGAAAAATCTGGCAACACCTGGAAAATCGCGCTGGCCTGCGTGCTGGTGGCGGCAATCGTGGCGATTGTGGTCCTGTGCGTGAATCATAACGGACAGATGAGCAATCTGAAGGACGAGCTGACGAGCGTTCAGGAGCAGAAAAAAGCCCTCGACGAGCAGAAGGACAAGGACGCGACGGAAATCAGCACCCTGACGAAACAGGTGGAAACCCTGACCGGCGAGGTGGAAGCTTCCAAGGTGCAGATCGAAACCCTGACGACGGAGAAAACCGAGCTCGCCGGGCAGGTGGAGAAGCTGCAGAGCGATCTGGCTGAGAAAGAAGAAACGCTGAACAGCATGAAGGATTTCTTCGTATCTCTGTTTGAGGGAACGGGGCTGCTGGACGAAGAAGTCGCCGATGAAGGAACAGAAGCTGCGCCCGCCGCGGAAGCTGTTACCGAAGCAGCAACAGAGGCTGTCGCTGAGGAAGCCACGACGGAAGCTGTTGCCGAAACGGTCGCTGAGGAAGCCGCAACGGAAGCTGTCACCGAAACGGTCGCTGAGGAAGCCGCAACGGAAGCAGTCGCAGAAACCGTTGCTGAGGAAGCCGCAACGGAAGCTGTTGCCGCAACGGTCGCTGAGGAAGCCGCAACCGAAACTGCAGCGGAAGCCGTTTCCGAGGGAACAGAAGCTGCTCCTGAAGCCACAGCTGAAGCTGTCGCCGAGGGAACGGAAGAGGCCGAAGCGCCTGCCGCGAAATACGCGGATGAGCATCCTGGCGTGGTCGCCTTCGACAGCATCTGGGTCACCGACGACGGCGCGGCCGTGGTGAACCTGGGCGTCCGGACGGACGGCGTGGAAGTGGTCGTCGTGAAGAAGACCGGGGAGAAGGAATGGCTGTCCTGGGAATACCTGCCGGCATACGACGATGAGAAAAAGATCCTGGTTTCCACCGGCAACGGCATGAAATCCACCAATGTGGAGGATGCGGATGGAAACGTGAGCGCCAAGTATGAGTATGAGGATGGGTCCGCCACCTTCTCTCTGGACGAGAACGGAGATCTGATCTGGAAGGACGAGAAGGAAGACGCAGGCGCCGGCCTTGCGTTCCACAAGACCAGCTGGTTCGCCGGGGCCTACGTGTGCGACCGGGCGCAGATCGAGATTCATTACGTCCCCACGGCGAAGAACTATTCGGTGGAGATCCACTGGGCGGACAGCGCCAACGAGAGCAACGACTGGCTGCTGACCGGGACCTATCAGGCGGATACGAATACGCTGACGGTCTCCGGGACGGAGAAAAAATCCGTTTATGCCGAAGGCGGCGAGCTGACCAGCGAGGAAACGGTGGCGGAGATCAAAGACGGAACCATTTCCTTTGACGATCAGTACAACCTGATTGTCAAAGGTGTGGAAGGAATTGCGGAGACAATGGCTTTCGAGTCTCAGTTTAATGACTACTGGATGAACTAAAAAAGGAGGAGAAACAATGAACGGTATTCTTTCCATTATCGTTGCTGTGGTCATGGCCCTGAGCGGCATGACCGCGACCATGACCGACGCGGTCACCGCGGAGGTGAACCTGACCGCGAACAAGGAAGCGATTCTGTCCCTGGACGCCGGAACCGCACCTGCGGACGAGGCTGCCGCAAACGCTGCGGATCAGACGGCGATGATCGGTCTGGGGGCCGATGTGCTGAACGGCCTGGGCATCCGCGGAACGGCGGACAATAAGGCGCTGGAGCTCGTCATTTCCAAGGACGGAAACACGCTGATCAACGTCGGCCTGCAGATGGATGAAAGCGGCGTTACGCTGGCCAGCAATCTGCTGGGGAATCAGGTGCTGAGTCTGTCCGGGGAAACCATGACGAAGATCATGGAGGAGATGGCGAAAGCGACCCAGACAGCGGAAGCAAACGATCCCATGAGCAGCATCATGCAGACGATCCAGAACATCGACTTCCAGAAGCTGAGCGAGGAAGTGACCGCCATCACCGGCAAGGCGATGGCTGAATTCCAGAGCAAGATCGGCGAGCCGGAAACCGGTGTGTTTGAGATGGACGGAACAGCCTTCAACGCGAAGACGCCCATTAACATCACCGATCAGGAGCTGGCGCTCCTGGGCCTGAACCTCGCGAAGGAAATCCTGGCCATTGAAACCATTCAGCCCGTGCTGCAGATGATCCCGAACGGAGCGGATCTGGCCGCGGAGATTGATAAGAAAATCGAAGAAGCCACCAACATGACGGCCGAGGCCCGCTTTGAAACGGACATCGCCCTGTATACGAACGAGGCGGGCGGCTCCTGGTTCAGCTTCGACGCGTCCCGGCAGACCATCGAGCCCAAGACGGTCGCTCACCTGGGAATCGGCCAGCCGGAAGCGGGCCATAGTGAAATGATTCTGAAGGTGGATGTGGACGGTCAGGTGAACATCGATCTGGCGTTTGAAAAGGACGAAGACAGTATGGGCGTGCTGCTCGGAACGATCACAACGCCCGGGGAAGATGGTTTCAAAGCCCAGATCATCGTGGCCGAGGACGAGACCGGAATCACCAGCGACGTGACCGTGATGAGCAATGGCAACGCCATCCGTTCCCTGATGGAGGAATCCTTCGGGGATGAAATGAAAGCTACCCTCAGCATCCAGAAGGTTGGCGTGGACGGCAGCGAGCTGACGGTGGAAGCCGATCTGCTGACGCTGGCCGTGACGGTGAGCGCCGGCGGTGAAATCGCGACCGTCTTCTCCGGAGATGACCTGTCCGTGATCAATGTGGAAGATCTGCTCAGCGAGGACAGCGAAAAGCAGCAGCAGGCTTCCGGCACGCTCATGGCGGGTTTCATGGGCGGCTTCATGACCGCGATCAGCACCCTGATCAGCAGCGTGCCTGCGGAATCCGGCGAGATGCTGACCAACATGATCGGGCCGATGCTTGGGATGCCCGCGCAATAATCAGTCAATCATCATGATTTCGGGCTGTGCGATTGTTTCGCACAGCCCAATGCTTTTTCTAAAATGGGTTTCCCGCTGTGGAGTATTTACATCCGTGGACGCTTTCGCTTCCGTTCGAACGCAACAGTTCTAAGCTCAAACTTCGACTACGTCTCGTTTATCGCTAAGAACCGGCGTTCTCAAGGCCCACGTCCAGCAAATACTCCACCGCGGCACAATTGTTATTGAATCATTCAAAAAATCCTTGACATTGCTGGAAGAAAGTGATATTCTAAATTGGTAAGCCGCTCGGGAGAGGTCTGTCCAAATGCGTTCCATGCGCAACCTCACGATCCCGGCGAGTATGAAGACAGGAGGTGCTGTCCCATGTATGCGATTATTGCAGCGGGCGGCCGTCAGTACCGTGTATCCCAGGGTGATGTGATCTACATCGACAAAGTGAACCAGGAAGCTGATTCCGCGATTTCCTTCGATGTGCTGATGATCGGCGGAGAGGGCGAGATCAAGGTTGGCAATCCCGTGCTGGCCGGCGCGAAGGTGCAGGGCAAAGTGCTCGGGCAGGTCAAGGGCGACAAAATCATCGTCTACAAGTACAAGAGCAAGAAGAACTACGCCCGCAAGCAGGGCCATCGTCAGCCCTACACCAAGGTGGAAATCACCGCGATCAACGCCTGATGATTTCCGCGGCGCTGCATCGGGGTCCGGCCGGGTACACCGGCTATGAGGCCCGGGGGCACAGCGATCAGGGGGAAAAGGGCACGGACATCGTCTGCGCCGCCGTTTCCATCCTGAGCGCGACCTGCGTAAACGCGCTGGAATCCGTCTGCGGCATCGTGCCGATCGTGACGGAGAACGACGACGGCGTTCTCGCCTTCCATCTGCCGAAGATGACGGAGGAGGAGAACGGAAAGGCGCAGATCCTGCTGGGCGCCCTGCGGCAGGGGCTTTCCGATCTGGCGGCGGAATATCCGAAGGACGTCAAGTTGACCATCAAAAACGAACGGAGGAAACAATCATGATGAAGCTCAATCTGCAGCAATTCGCTCATAAAAAGGGAATGGGTTCCACCCGGAACGGCCGCGACAGCGAGTCCAAGCGTCTTGGGCCGAAGCGGGCGGACGGGCAGCTGGCTCTGGCCGGCAATATTCTGGTACGTCAGCGCGGCACCCGGATTCATCCTGGCCACAACGTGGGCATCGGCAAGGACGATACCCTGTTCGCCAAGACGACCGGGATCGTCCGGTTTGAACGCCTGGGCAAGGACCGTAAGCAGGTCTCCGTCTACCCGGTTGAGGCGTAAGGACTGGTGTGAAATGCATGGGCTGTTGCGTCGCAGCAGCCCATTTTGTGTACAAAGGAGGAGAAAACCATGAGCGCCCAGAAAA
>Ga0310690_10006476_pt1 | contig 15384 bp, 10 predicted proteins | sample AusTroGonzalo_MG_2_FD_207661 | JGI IMG/M metagenome (GOLD analysis project Ga0310690, IMG submission 207661) | Bovine rumen microbial communities from tropical cattle in Woodstock, Queensland, Australia - Gonzalo_04 (v2) (version 2) | ecosystem: Host-associated > Mammals > Digestive system >... | reverse complement strand
AAATCCCCTCTCTAACTCCCCCCAAGGGGGGGAGGACTGAGAGGAACCTTAAACTCTTAAACTGACTTTCAACTTTCAACTATCAACTTTAAACTTTATAAAATGTATGGACGAAAACAAGAAGAAAGCGATAATCGAAATCGTGCGTTTCATTATCACGGTGCTTGGCGCTATTTTCGGCACATCTGCCTTGCAATCCTGTGGACTATAGCCCCCCTCTTATCCCCCCAAGGGGGGACGACCTAAGGAGGACTGGAAACCCTAACCCCATCACTCCCCCTTGGGGGAGCAGGGAGGGGGCTGAACAATTAGGAGCGACAATCATGTCGCTCCATTTTTTTACTTGGCAAGCAAAACAGCAAAAACACAGGATTTTGACCAGATAAACATCGTTTTTTTCAATTTTTTAAGCGGTAAGCTGTAAGCCGTAAACTTTTTTTATTATCTTTGCACCCGGAAAGTGTTTGTCACGATTAACACATTCAAACGAGTAGTGTTTGTCATAGTTAACATATTTGAGTAAAAAGTGTTCGCTAAGATTGACAAGGAAACTAAAAAATGAAATACAATGGAGAGTCTGTTTAAACGTCATGACGCTTATCTTTCAAGAGTACCGGTGGAGTATGTCCGTGATTTCATGCAACACATCAACTGGAATTCGCGGCTTCTCGTAATTCGTGGTCCCAAAGGCGTGGGGAAATCAACATTGATGCTACAATACATCAATCAGCATTTTCCTGCAGGCGACCGCCATGTACTCTATTGTTCTGCTGATACAAACTATTTTTCTACCCACACATTGCTCGATTTGGCGGAAAACTTCGTCATGATGGGTGGAAAATGGCTTTTCATAGATGAGGTACACAAATACCCAGGATGGAGTCGGGAGGTCAAGGAAATCTATGACCTCTATCATGAGTTGCACATCGTGTTGAGCGGTTCGTCGCTCATCCAGATAAACGACGGGCAGGCCGATCTCTCCCGACGTCTCATGCCATACAACATGCCAGGACTGTCGCTACGCGAATTCATACATCTTGACACAGGACTTGACATCCAACCCGTTTCGTTGGACCAATTGTTGGATAATCCGTCAGAGGTATGCATGGATATCATATCTAAGTGTCATCCTCTGGAGCATTGGGAGCGCTACCGGCAATTTGGCTATTATCCTTTCTATTTTGAAGAGAAGAAGGAATATTACGAGAAATTGGAAAATACGGTCAACTACATCATCGATGTAGAGTTGACGAAATATCGCAGTCTGGATATAGGATACACCCGCCAAGTCAAGGCACTCCTTCATGTGATATCCCAAATGACACCATACGAGGTGGACATCTCGAAACTTTCAAAAGCATCAGGTATCAGCAGGCAGTCAACTCTCAAATACCTCACGAATCTGGAGGAGGCCAATCTCATTCGTAGAGTTTTCACCAACTTAATGACTGTCACAGACTTGCAGAAACCAGACAAGATGTACCTCGACAATACCAACCTGCTCTATACCCTCAGTATGGAGAGGCCTGAGATAGGGACTGTGCGCGAGACATTCTTTGCCAACCAGTTGGCATCTGCAGGACACAAAGTAGAATATGCAGGCTATAAGAAGGGCGACTTCCGTATTGATGGCAACATCGTCATTGAGGTTGGTGGACAGGACAAGGGGTTCAGCCAAGTAGCTGATCAGGAGAATGCCTATGTCGCAGCTGATGATATAGAATCAGCCTATATGAGAAAAATTCCTCTCTGGGCCTTTGGATTCCTGTATTGAAGACAATAATTGAAAATATAAATAAAAGGATTCGTAAAAAGAACAAAAAACTGTTTAGTTATTAGTAAAGGGATTCCCTCGCTGGCTGTGAAGTCCGCGAGGTATTTTTTTTGTTATCCGCTAACCGCTAACTTCTAATCTCTAACCTTTACAAGCAATTGCAACTCAAAAGTTCAGGGGAAGAGGATTTATGGAAACATGGAACTACGGACTTACGGAGGATTCTGTAAGCCGGAAGTGATGAAAACCTGTCTTTCCCCATCGAAATATGCAGATTTTGCACTTATTTTCGAAAAAAGAGGGGAAAAATTTGCAAGATATAGAAATAAAGGTGCAGCATCGATGTGCTACACCTTACGAAATCTATTTGATTGATATGACTCTCATCCTCCAAGGATGTCGCAAATCGCGACTCCCTATGGCAGGGTGAAGTTAAAAAGCATTCAACTTTTTCTAAGGAAGTACAGTTATTTGAATTTATTGAGGCGCTGCATTTTGTGCGAAGCGAATCATAAACGGTAGCGACTCGGCTTGTTTTAGCGTCATCTCGGCCATCATGACATGGCTGTCGTTCTCTCCGTTGATGGTGTCGTAGAACGCTTTCAGACCATCGCGCCCGCCGTTGTGCTTCAATACGTACACTAAGCAGAGGTTCTGCAATGCGATGCTCGATGAGAGTATGTCGAGGTCGGTGACCGCCAAGTGGGAGAGTGCTAATTGGTAGGCATCGTCGCTGTTGTCGTCGATAAGGCGCTGTACGTCGCCGATGGTTTCCATTCCGAACCCTTCGAGTACACGCAGATAGGGCATCAGTGTGACGGGATAGATCTCGGCCTGGTTGACGGCTGCAATGCGACGGTTCAGACGGTCGAAGGGATGCAGGTCGAGGTAACTGCGGAAAGTGTCGGCCGATAGTGGCACATTGTCCAGTTGTCCGTTTTTTACTAATGTGAGTATCTGGCGGCGATAGTCGGTGAGTGCGAGGCGAAGACGGCTGAACTCATCGTCGACGAGTTCCAGCATACCTGCCAAACGGCTGAACTGACGTAGGTACTCACGTGGAATCTTCACGTCGCCTTTATAGCCGGTATCATGCTCGATGGTTGACCACACATGTTGCAGGGCTGTACGCATCTGCAGTTCGAAACGCGGACCGCCTGTCTTCAATCGGCAGATGTAGTGCAGGGAATTGTAGCCGAAACTGTCAAGTTGATGCAGTTTGCGCTTATCTACACTTTCCTTCCAGTCGATGTCGAAGATGCGCTTGGCAATGACCGCCACCTTATCTACCTCGTCGGTATAGAAGGTGATGACACGCAGTCCGACAAGGTCGGTCACGTTGTCGATGCTTTTGTACTTCGCTCCCTTCAGCTCCAGCTTCTTGGTCAGCGACTTTTCCGACTTCACCCTGCGCTCTATGGCCGTGACATAGATTCCCTGTTCTTTGATGGCATGACTCAACTGGTCGTAGGCATCCTCGGCCAGCTGTTCCAGCGTAGGGCGCAAGTCGCGGTATTGTTGCATCAGCGCCTCACAATGTGCGTCTAATTGTTCCATTTTATTAAATCGTTGAGCGTTGAGCTTCAACGGTAGTTAAAAGGTAGTTAACAGGAAGTTATCGCGGTCGTTGACCGCTTAGAAGTGAAAAGGACGAATGATTGCTGATTAAAAACGCTCTTTGGTGCCGTCCCTTCATTCCCCTTTAACTTCTCTTTAACTTCATTTCCATTCCCTTCAACTAACCGCTAACCCTTTACTATTTTCTAAATGAACTTGAAAAGATTGATCAGTCCTGTCATTGCGAAGACTACTCGTACATCCTCGGTGATGCCTTTCAGATAGACGTGGCTACCGAGTCGCTCTGCGTGCTGCAGGATGCCGATGAAGATGCGCAGACCGCTCGACGAGATGTAGGTCAGGGCGGTGCAGTCGATGATGATGTCTTGTCCTTCGCTGATGTTCATGAGGGGACTCATTGCCTTTTCGGTTTCGGGGGCGACAGCGGTGTCGAGACGTCCCTCCAGCGTGGCAACCAAGTTGCCGTCTTGTTCTTGAATTGTTACTTGCATATTCTTATTTGTTTAGTGTTTAGTGTTTAGTGTTTAGCGTTGAGCGTTTAGCGCACTAACCGCTAACCTCTAACCGCTAACCAATTTACCATTTTTGCATTATTACATTTTTTAATTTTTACATTTTTGAATCTATCTTCTTTACCAGCTTCAATACGTTCATATTATCTATCCGTTCGTAGTTGATGGAGTCCATGATTTGGCGCACCAGGTGGATGCCGAGTCCGCCGATGGGTCGTTCGCTGGCTGGCAGTGTGATGTCGACTTCGGGCCTAACGGTAGGGTCGAAAGGCTTACCACTGTCGATGATAGAGAACTGCAGCTGCAGGTCGTTCGACAGGGCTTCGACGGTCACGTTGCCACGTTTCTCGGGTGGATAGGCATATTTCATCACGTTGACTACCGCTTCCTCGAGGGCGAGGTTCATCTGCATGGTGACGGCGGGGCCTAACTCAACGGCTTCGCATACCTCATCGACGAAGGCAGCAAGTTGTGGCACTTCCTGTGTGTCGTTATGCAGCACGATGCTCTTGCGCATCCGCACGTCGCGCGGTTGTTTGATGTATTGTATAGCCATCATCGTGAGGTCGTCGCTCTGCTCGGCACCATTCACAAACTGGTGAACGGCATCGGTCATCTGCTCGATAAGCTGGCGCGGCTCCTGTTTCTGCGCTGCAAGTGCCTGTACAGCCACATCGTTGATGCGCTCCATCTGGAACTGAGCATGGTCGGCATTCTCTGCCTCGGTCAGTCCGTCGGTGAAGAGGAAGATGGTGGTACCGGTGAAGATATGTGTCTCTTGCAGTGTGTATTTCCAGTCGGGCATGAATCCGACAGGTATGTTGGAGTCGCAGGGCAGCATACCTACACCTGCACCGACAAGCAGTGGAGCGTCGTGGCCGGCATTGCAGTAGTGCAGACGGCCTGTAGGCAGGTCGAGCACTCCGACGAAGAGGGTGACGAACATGTGTGTCTTGTTCATGTCGACCATTGTCTGGTTGATGGTGGTCATGATGCGGTCGGGCATCGACTCATGGGCCGACACGGTGCGGAACACGCTTCGGGTGACTGCCATGAAGAGCGAAGCAGGCACACCCTTACCGCTGACGTCGCCGATACAGAAGAAGAGTTTCTCGTCGCGGATATAGAAGTCGAACAGGTCGCCGCCTACTTCCTTGGCAGGAGTCAGCGAGGCGTAGAGCGTCACGTCGTCACGATCGGCCTTGGTGGGGAAGTTCTCTGGCAGCATACCCATCTGTATGTCGCTTGCGATATGTAGGTCACGCTCGATTGATGTCTTCTGGGCTGTGGTTTCCTTCAGTTCTTCGATGTATTTCACTAACGACTGCTGCATTCCTGCGAATGAGTGGCTCAGCTGGCCTATCTCGTCAACGCGATGGAAGTCGGGCATCGTTGCGTCGAAATTTCCTGAGGCGATGGTCTCGGCCTCCTTGGCGAGGCGACGAAGGGGGCTAAGCTCACGTGTGATGATGCGGATGAACAGGAAGAGCATCAACAGCAAACCGACAAGGACGATAGCCATGACGGTGCGGCGCAGACGGTCGAAGCCGCCGAAGATGTCGCTCTCGGGACAGACGATGGCCATCGAACAGCCTGTCTGACCTAATGGCTTGTAGAAGACGTAGGAGTCCGTACCGTCGATGTTCATCTGCTTCATGCCTTCCTCGCCGTGCTGCATGGCATGTCCTAAGGCAGTCAGAGCCGTGTCGGGATGCTCTATGGTCTGTGTGAAGATGGTCTGGCGAGTAATCTTCGTAGAATCGGGATGTACAAAATAGGTACCGCCGCGACCTATCATGATGCTATAGGAATTGGGGTAGGGCTTCACGGCTGAGATGGTATGCGAAAGCCAGTTCAGCGAGAGGCTGGCATTGATGACGCCAATCGTCTTTCCCTGCTCGTTCTCGATGGTCTGACAGTAGCTGGTCACCATCTCGGTGGTATTGGTAGCCACATCGAGGTCTATGTAGGGTTCTGTCCAACATGGGTGTTCCAGGAGCGTGGGCATGAGATACCAGTCCATATAGAAGTACTGATAATTGTCGCTGCCGCCTTGTATGGTGCGGAGGCTATCGCCGATGTGCTTGGTGTAAGCAGAGAAATAGCAACCCTTGTCCTTGAAGTAATATGGCTCGAAGGCAAGTGAGCAATTGTAGAAATCGGGGTTGTTCAGCAGCATGCCGCGGCTGTAGACAAACATCGAGTCGGCCTTTTCGGGATGTCGCTCTGCCAACCATTTTGTCATGTTTGAAGCTACCTCGACGCGGTTCAGAATCCCTTCGACACGCAACGATGTCTTGTCCAGAATCTGCGTAGCGCGGCTGATGGCTTCCTGACGTACGGCCTCGCGCGACTGGTAGAACATGAAACTGAGCGCAGCAATGAAGATGATGGCAGCAAATATCACCACCCATAGGCTGACCCTGACGGATAGTTTGCGACGAATATATGCGATTATCTTATTCATTAAAGTTTATAGTTTAATGTTTATAGTTTAAAGGCAGTTTATTGAAGTTTAAAGTTTAGCAAGTATATTTTCTCTCTACTATGAACTTTTCAACTGACTATCAACTTTACACTTTCAACTTTCAACTTTATTCATTAATTGTCAATTAGCTCTTCGTACTTCACCTCACGACTCAGCATCTGGTTCTCTGTCATGAGGTCGCTGGCCTGTTTCACCATGTCGGGACGTAGTCGGAATTCGAGTTTCTTCGACTCGCGGTCCACCTGCAAGCGTAGCACCTCCTTCAGCATCAACCGTTGCATGACGCGGTTGGTGGCAATATGGTTCTTCTCAACATACTGCATCACAATATCCAGTGTCTCGTCGGGATGCTGGGCGGCCCATTCCCATCCTTTCTTGCTGGCCTCTGCAAACTTACGGGCCTGCTCGCGATGTTTCTCGTAGTAGCTACGAGTCATATAGACACCGTCTTCCTGCACGTTGTAGCCATGGTCGCAGAAACGATACACGTTCTTGTCTGTCATTTCGATGCCTGCCTGCACTAACTGGTAGTACTCGTTATAGCTCATAGCCAGTGTAGCGTCGAGAGCACCAGAGACAAACAGGTTGACGTTCTGGGCAAATCGTATCCACTGATAGTCCAGATGATCCTTGATGCTCATGCAGATGGCCAACTGACCGAACCCTACGCTCCAAATACCTACGCGAGCACCCTTCTGCGTCAGCGGATCCTTGCCGCGTGCCGATACGATGACCATTGCATTGTTCATCGACGTTTGCAGGATGTTCACCAGTGGAACACCGCCGTCAATAATCTCCATTGCCTGACAGAGCTGTAACGTTGTTGCCTGGCATTGGTTCTTGCGTAGACGGTCCATGGCTGGCTGGGTAACCGACGGGTGTTCTATCCGCACCTTCACACCTGCCTCACGGTAGAAACCCTTCGCTTCAGCCACATAGTAGCCGGCAAATTGCGCCTGTGCCGTCCACTGGGGCGTAAACACAAGGGTCTCGTCTTGAGCCGCGGCTCGCAGCCCTGTCGTTACTAACACAACAGATAATAATATGATATGGAGCGTATGTCTCATCATCCGAAAACCTGATTTATCAGTTGTTCAAATTCCTTGTATGCAAAAGTGTCATGAAGTTCGCTGAGTGCTGAGGCCAGACCGCGATAATGCCACTCATGGTCTTTGCGGTCTTTTACACGGAACAGGTTCCAGAGGTCGTCACCCTGCATGGCATAATCTCGTGCGATGGCTCGCATGTTCGAGAGCTTGTCGCCCAGAGCCACCATCTTGGCATCGTGCGATGCATTGGAAAGGCGGTCGATGGCGGCCTGCTTACGTACATACCAGCTGTCCTCCGTACTCATGCCATGAACGGGCGTGTCGCTCTCTGCAGCCACGAGCGAGGCGATGCGGTCGCCGAATTCGGCGCGAATCTGCTCCACGGTGATGTCGGTATCCTCTACGGTGTCGTGCAAGGCAGCTGCCGCTAATAGTTCCTGGTCGGGCGTCATCGTGGCCACGATTTCTACGGCCTCCATGGGATGTACGATATAGGGGAATCCCTTGCCGCGACGCTCTGTTCCTGCATGGGCACGAACCGCAAACAGGATGGCGCGATCGAGTAATGCTGTGTCTAAGGGTTTATTTGCCATAATGTTCGATGGTCAACCGATAAACATCATAATGATATCTACGATTTCGTCCTCGGTCTTACCGTCTGCAGAGATGACGAGGTCGTAGTTGCGGGTATCGTAGCGTGATGTCTTGGTGAATTGCTTCACGTAGATCTCACGCATCTTGTCAATCTTTTCGATGGTCTCGCATGCCTCGGCCTTACTCATGTGCTGCTTGCGCATCACACGCTCCACACGGAACGGCATCGATGCCTGAATGAGGATGCTCATGTGGTTGGGATGGTTGCGTAGCATATAGAACCCCGTACGTCCGGCCACCACACACGATTCCTGCTCTGCGAGGTCATTGAGTATCTTCTCTTCTTCCTCAAACAGTTCGTAGCTGCTCACTTTCTCCGACAAACCGATTTTCATCTGATAGAGCTGCGGGGCATAATGGTCGTTATTGAATGTGATTTGCTTGAAATCCTCCCACCAGTGTTGCTTGTGACCCTTCAGTTTCTCGATTTCCTCGGCTGTGAGGTGATACTTCTCCTCCAGCGCCATGATGAGCGTCTTGTCGAAGAATTGAACTCCTAACTTTTCTGCCAACTTACGTCCTACGGTTCGTCCACCACTACCTAACTCACGATTGATGGTGATAACAAATTTCTCGTTCTTGTTCATTATTTTTCAATTATGAATTATGCATTATGCATTATGAATTATCATTCGTCTATCTTGCTAACTTCCACGTCTTTCAATCCGTTTTGGCGCTTGCAGCTGGCGCTGTTGTCGGTTTTCCGGGCTGCCGAACGGATAGCGTTGCTGATCACGGTGTCCCATGATGGTTCGTTCTGGTTGAGTGCGCTGATTTGGCTGCGCAGGCTCTCGAAGAAGCTCAGGAGGAAGAAGCCTCCGTTGTCGCCACACCATGACACTTCGCCTGGGCTGGCGGCTGTGGCGATGATGTTACCTTCGGTCTGTAGGAACAGGGAGCTGAGTTTCTGAAGGTTGAAATTGGTGTTGGAACGTGAGAAGAGTGAGTTGCTTCGCACCATGCACTGATCGAGGTCGATGGTGCTGTTGCAGCAATCGCTCAGCACAAGGTTCAGACGGGCGTCCTTCTCAACGATGGCGTTGTAGATGTCGATGAGTGGCAGGTAGTTGTCTTCCACATCGTCGTAGGCACTCGATGCAAGGTCGAGGCAGGGATAGTTGTCTTCTTGGTCGCGGAAGCGGAATCCGTGACCGGTGTACACGAACACTACGACATCGTCGGTTCCTGGATTCAAGTCGTCTAAAGCCTCGACAACGGTTTCTACTCCGTAGTTGTCGCCACTGACAAGGGTCTCGTCAAGATTCATGCCGAGGGCCTTGGCAATGCCGCCGAACTCGCTACGGATGCGTCGCTGGTCGATTTCGCAGGCAGGACCGATGTCGCTCACCTCGGTGTTGGCCACTACCATCAGATGGAGGGTGGCGTCGCCGTCGGAGGGGCTGACTTCCTGGGTGTTTTCGTCATACTGGCTTTGCACGGTCTCGATGCCTTGCAGCATCATCTGGTATTCTGGTTCGTCCTTGCCATAGAATTGGGCGATATATTCCTCGTCCATATCGGCAAGGGAAATCTCGACGAACCGGTCGGTCTGAATCCATGAGTCGGGGTCGTCGAGGTCGTAGCCCAGGTAGGGGGCTTCGTTCATGTCGGAGAGGTCGCCTTCGTTCCATACCCACATCAACATAGGCATGTTGTCTTGGTCAGGGATGTAGTACATCACGCCGATGTCGTCAGCTCCTTCCTTTTCCTCTACGTGGCAGGTGTAGTCGGCCATAATGCATTGGTTCTGTTCCAGCATCTCGTTGTCCACGAGTCGCATCTTGCAATGCTCGTCGTCAGTATAGATGAACAGGCCGACATACTGGTTGTCGGGTTCGCCGGGAAGACTGAATGTCAACTCATAAAAGGTCTGTGCATCAGACTCGAAATTGGTTCCTTTAGGTTGGACGTCTGAACTCAGCAGGCTGTCGCAAGATACCAGCATGAGCAGCGATAGGATGAATAGTATTAATTTATAATTCATAATTTATAATTATAGTTTAGCGTTTAGCGACGAGCGGTTAGCGGTTAGCGATTTTACATTTTTGCATTTTATAATTATTACATTTTGGGGGCTAGAATCCAAAATGGCTGCGAGATAGGTTCCCGCAGCCACCCCCAGATAATGGGTATTGTTGATTATTCCTCTACGTCCTCGATAGCCTCGTCGAGTTCGTCGGCAGCATCTTCAAGTTCGTCGGCAGCATCCTCAAGATCCTCAGCAACCTGAGTCATCTCCTGAGCCTGCTGATATACTGCAGCGCAATTGTCACACATAGTCTTGAAACTGTCGGCCTGAGCCTCAGTGATTTCAAACATGTAGTTTGCGATGTTAGCAGAAGCTTCTGCAAATTCAGCATAACCGGCTTCCATCTCTTCAGCTGACTCGTAGTTAGCATCTACAGCATCTACGCTTTCAAATGTAGCAGCAAGAGCCTTGAAATTGTCCCATGCCTTCTGTCCTTCTGGGCTGAGACCTTTGTTGCATGATACCAACATAAGGGCACCTACTGCAACCATAACAATCATTTTCTTCATAACTAAAAAAAATTAAATATTTAATATTTTTGCGCCTACTCCCTTCAAAGCGTTTCGGCATTCTCTTATATCATTTTTCGGCTGCAAAGTTACGAAATAATTATCAATTGTCAAATGTCAATTATCAATTATTTACTTTTTTGGGGCAATTTATCGTGTTAAGTGTAAAAAATGGGATGGTAAATGGTCAACGTTCGAACCGTTTTGCACAGAGATAGATGGTTGCGACACCGATGGTGTAGGCCACGAGGTCTTTCCATAGGAATCCCTGCCCAAGTAGCAGATGTCCGAGGGTGGTGGAGCGCAGCCTAACGAGCCAATCCCATTGAATCAGCTGGGAGGCTTCAACGCCATATGATACCAAAAGGCTGATAAGGGCGATGAGGCCCAGTGGCTTCCTTATCAACACAGCCCGACAAAGACAGAACACCATGACAGCCCATAAGGCATCGCCCGTTTCTGCCGGAACAAACGACACTTTACGTGACAGCAACCCCACGAGGATGGTTATTGCTGTCGCAACAAGATAGTAAATCCTTTTGTTCTTCAATGTTCAATGTTCAATGTTCAATGGTCGCCTCACGACAATCCTTCAATCTCGCCGTTCGTGATACTGATGCGTTCTGCCTGCGGATTCTTGGGCAGACCAGGCATGCGGAGCATATCGCCAGCGATAGCTACAATCATCTCGCTACCACAATTGAGGATGACGTCGCGGATGCGGATGGTGAACCCCTCGGGCGAACCATAGCGGGTGGAGTCGGCCGTGAACGAGAACTGGGTCTTTGCGATGCAGACAGGGTAGTGGGCGATAGCACCATCCTCGTCAGTAAAGGTGGCACGCAAATCTTCTAGTTTTTTCTTTGCTGTCTTACTATACTCTACGTCCGAAGCTCCATAGATGCGCTTACATACCTTTTCTATCTTATCTTCCAATTGGTCAGCCTCCTTGTAGGTGAAGCGGATAGGCAGTGGCTTGATACGTTCAATCGTATCGACAACGGTCTGGGCTAGTTCCACAGCTCCTTCACCCCCCTTCAGGAAGGCTTCGTTGACAGCAAATCCCACTCCCAGATCTTCACAGTTCTTCCGTACGATGTCTATCTCTTCTTCCAAATCGGAATCATGACGATTGAGCGTGACAACGACAGGCTGTCCGAACCCCTGCATATTGCGGATGTGACGGTTGAGATTTTTCAGACCTTCTTTCAATCCCTTCATGTTTGGCTCGTTGATGGCGTCCAATGGCACTCCACCATGCATCTTCAATCCCTGGTTGGTAGCTACGATGACCACCAGTCGAGGCTGAAGCCCTGTCTTGCGACATTTAATGTCAAAGAACTTCTCGGCACCGAGGTCTGCACCGAAGCCTGCTTCCGTCACCACGTAGTCACTGTAACTCATCGCCATCTTCGTGGCCAGTACGCTACTGCAGCCATGTGCGATGTTGGCGAACGGACCGCCGTGGATGAAGGCTGGTGTATGTTCGGTTGTCTGTACGAGGTTGGGGTTGAGTGCATCGCGCAGCAGCACTGTGATGGCTCCTGCTATACCGAGGTCTTTCACCTTGAAGAGCTTCCCATCGGCAGTGATACCCAGCACGATGTTTTCGATACGTCGTTGCAGATCCTCCTCGCTGGTTGCCAGACAGAGGATGGCCATCAGCTCCGAGGCAGGAGTGATGTCGAATCCCGTCTCTTGTACTACACCATCGCCTCGCAGACCTGTCACCACATTGCGTAGTGAACGGTCGTTCACGTCGAGTACTCGCTTCCAGAATATCTCACGCAGTGAAAAACCGTCTTTGCGGTGCTGGTAGAGATAGTTGTCTAAAAGGGCACTGATGGTGTCGTGTGCCGAGGTCACGGCATGGAAGTCGCCCGTGAAGTGGAGGTTGATTTTCTCCATAGGCAGCACCTGGGCATAACCACCACCGGCGGCACCACCTTTCATACCGAAGCAAGGACCCAGCGAAGGCTCTCGCAGAGCTACCGTAGCCTTCTTGCCAATTTTGTTCAAACCCAATGTCAGACCGATACTGACGGTGGTCTTGCCGATACCGGCTTTTGTCGGACTGATGGCCGTCACGAGGATAAGGCGGCTTTGCTTCACCTTCTCTTCGTCAATGAGGTCAATAGGTACCTTGGCCATATACCGTCCGTATGGATCTATTTTCTCTGGGTCGATACCCAACTGGGAAGCGATTTCGCTGATGTGCTTCAGCTCGCACTCTCTTGCTATCTGTATGTCTGTCTTCATCTTCTTATTTAACTTATTGTTTTCTTTTGTCACGACTCGGCATAATTTGAACAAGTTCAATTCTGCACTCGCTGCTCCAAAAGTTTCCTATTTAATCATTTACCATTTACTATTTAATAAGGATTTTACGGGCATGTCCGTCAGCATCGATAATGATGTTGATACCACGCTGCATGTTCTGCTGGCGTTGACCGCCGATGTTATATACGGTTTTTCTTCCATCTTCCATTTTCCATCTTACTTCCTCAATTCCCGTGTTATCGCCTAAGTAGCGTAGACGGCATTCGGCCAAAAGGAACTCCTGCATGCCACTACCCATTTCGCGGAACTGGATGATGTACTTGCCTTTCTTGGTTACTTCGAAGTCAAGCGTGTTACGCTGGGCTGTCGAGAGGTCGCCTGCGTAGTTGCCGTTAACATTCGGCTTGGCAGTCAGTGTGGCTGACGACTTGATGGCGGCTCCGCTGCTGCTGAGGATGCGTGCCTGGTAAGTGGGTGTACCTTTCCATGCTGCCATTGCGTAGACAAGCTGGTAGTTGCCTGGTTCGAGTGTCAGCTGATAGTTTGTCTGTCGGCCGTACTCTGCGCTGGTGGTGCGCCAGTAGAGGGCTTTACCTTGATAGCCTGTCATGCCGGTGAAGGTACGTGGACCGTTGCCGTTCTGTGCAGGATAGTTGCGTACATCGTTGCCGTCTGTGGTACGCCATCCGATGGGAAGTGCTCCGCTGCTAACGTCGCTGAAGTCGAGTTCGTAGATGGCGGCCATGTCGTAGAACGCAGGTTGGATGGTGACGTTGTCATCGGGCATGACGAAGGTGACGGTTGTGGCTCCTTTCTCTACAGGAATGGTCTTGCCTTGAGTGAAGAAGATGGAGTTGACAACACTCATCAACTTAATGCCATAGCCCTCTTCGGGGTTGATGGTAAGTGTTACGGTATCTCCTGCTGCGGCAGAGTCGACATCAGCTACAACCGTACCGAAGTCAGACGGACGAATCAGTACCTTGAACTTCTCCTTTGGTGTACCGGCTGGTTCATAGATGATTTGGTCGATATACATCGTGATGGAACCAGAGTTCTGGAGTATCAGCGTGTTGGAACCTGCTTTCAGTGTGGCAGGAATGACAGCTATGTGCCAGTCACTCATGCCTACCTTTTCGAAGGCCACGGTTTTGACAGTGCCATTGACGGTTGCACGCATATTACCTGTCTTATTGCTGTTGCAGTAGCGCACGAGGATGTTATAGTCGCCGCCTTCCGCTAACGTCAGTTGGTGGCGCAGGGCACAGTTGGTCGTAGCTTTGGTCTCGATATACCCCATGCCGGCGAAGTCATTCACATGTTGTGCCCACCATCCGGAGCTGGTCAGTGAGCAGTTCGCATCCTTACGGTCCATGTTCTCTGCCTCAATGAGGATGGGACCTCGGAACGGTTCTGGCTTCTGAGGTTCAGGTAGTGCCTCTGCTGGGAGGATGTCGGTGAGTCGCTCGGTGGCGTCACCTGAACAGTTGATGCGCAGGATGGCTGGTCCCATGTGTTTCACACTGATGGTGAAGGTTTTTGCCTCTGCATCGTAGGATCTACCCGTAAGGCTGGCGTTGTGTTCCGTGACATTGGTTACAGGCTTGGTCAGTTTGGTGGTAGGCTCGACTGTCACCCCTGTGATAATGATTTGGTCGGTCTGCTGTGCGGTACTGTCGCTACGGTAGTTGTTTAGATAGAAGTCGATGTGGTCGGCATACTCGCGAATGATGCCGCTGGAGAGTTTGCCGTAGGTCAACTTCAGCGAGTCGCAGGTGTTGTACTGCAGTGGCATTTCTGCCGAAGCAGTCTTCTTCTTATTTAGATAGGTGTAGGGCGTGTAAGTGACTAATTGGTTGCGGTAGCGGTTCACATAGAGGTCGCCCTTCGACACCTCAGGATAGCGTGCGTTGAAGTCGTTGACCTTGCGGGTCTGCGTACTCCAGCGCGATGAATAGTTCGATTTCTTCACTTGCAACGGGATTGCTTTGGCTGCTTCGTCGTAGAGACCTGTCACCATCGGGATGGCACCATAGCGACCTGTCGACTTGAAGTAGCAGAGGTTGTCGCCCCAGTTACCGCTGCCACGGTTGGCAGGGTCGGTCTGCTTATACAGTCCGTCATACAGATTGTCCCACACACGGAAGTCGTCGTTCGTGTCGTGAACCACCACGATCTTGGTCTTGGCTACGACTTCTTCACGCGAAGGGATATACATGGTTCCGTCGATGATGCGCCGCCACATATCGAGCCAAATGGCCTTGAAGTTGGGGAAAGTGCTCCAGTTGCGACGTGTATAGCCATCGACCTGCGAGTCACGCTCGTTCTGGAAACATTCGCCCGACCAAATCAGTTCGGGACCGTCCCATACAGCACCTCCATTCACACAGGTCTGTTCCATCACCGTGCCGATGCCTGCACTGCCTGGGTATTTGCACTTGTCGCTACCTACCAACGCATCCATGGCACCGTTCCATCCGCAGTTGTCGTAACGTACGCCATAGTTCTTCG
>Ga0310690_10006475_pt1 | contig 15386 bp, 21 predicted proteins | sample AusTroGonzalo_MG_2_FD_207661 | JGI IMG/M metagenome (GOLD analysis project Ga0310690, IMG submission 207661) | Bovine rumen microbial communities from tropical cattle in Woodstock, Queensland, Australia - Gonzalo_04 (v2) (version 2) | ecosystem: Host-associated > Mammals > Digestive system >... | reverse complement strand
CCAAGCCTGAGGATCCCAAACCTGAAGATCCAAAACCGGAAGGTGGAGATGAAAAGTAGAAAAGAAAGAGAGAAGATCAAAAGTCTTCTCTTTTTTTTTATGTTTTCTTAATAAATTTAATAGATTTCATCATCCTACCTACCTTAGTCCTCACAGCCTGGAGTAAGTTCGTTGTTTCTGGATCCACTATATCTTTAATCTTCTTAAATCTGGCCTCCACTGACCACATATCTGCCTGAACTAAGTATACATCATACTTGTCTCCAGTCAAGGCATTTCTAAGATGAAGAAAGTTATTATTTACCTTCTCCACTCGCCACGTTTCATTTCCGCATCGGCCAGATTTGCATTTCATTAATATTCCATCATTAAGAATACTTAGAACATCAGATATAATATCTGAATTATGATCAAAAGTTTCAGCTGCGGTTTTACAACGCCTACTTATAAACTTCTTAATAATCCTCATATCTCTCGTACATTTCGTCAAATATTCTCTTTTCACAAGGCCAAGAGTTATAAATGATGATACTATCACTCTTCATATGAACTCTTCTAAGTGTATCTTGAAAATCACTAAATTCTAAGCGCTTTTCGACTGGACCGAAGTGATTGTATTTATAATTATCAAATACATAAACCTTCAGGGAATCGTTGAAATAGATTGCAACAGAGTCTTTTCCAAGAAACTCCTTAGTTTTCCACATATAGGAGAATTCAGCTCGATCTTTGAATACACTACATCCTACTATATGTTTAATCTCAACATTGCCATCTACTTCACTAACATAGCTATAAAATGACCCAGGTTGAAAGTATTTGTACTCTGGTGATGAAATCTTATAACATCCACTTACTATCAAAACTACTAATAATAGTCTTAAAGTCTTCACATCTATAAGAGTTTTGAAATGCCTCGATTAGCTGAAATTTCCGCCAGATTTCCTTATAATTGAGAGATTTCGGTCTCTCAGATTTTGAATAATTAAATTAATTTTTAGATATGAATGATGAGTTTAACAATTTAGAAAACCCGGATGAAATTAAACTTCTGAAGTTTCCACAAGCGATACGCCAGAGAATTGGTATGTATCTATCGGGAACAGACAGTTGTGATACACTTCTGAGAGAAATAATTGATAACTCCGTTGATGAGTGCTATCATTCTGCTCAAAACATAATCATTGATAGATATATGAATGGTTATGCTATGGTGGCGGATGATGGTAGAGGTATTCCAATTTACCCGTCGACAGAGTTAAAGGAAGACGGAACACCTATTATTCAGGCAGATCTTTCTATCAGTACACTTCATTCTGGTTCTAAATTTTCAGACAGTAAAGTAGCAACCGTTGGAATGAATGGTGTTGGTTCTAGTGCCGTTAATGCTGTGTCGGAAGATTATATTCTTATGTCTCGAATTACTCCACTAAACTGGGATAAATCAACTAGAGAGGTTTATGATCTTTGGAATGCAGCAGGTCCTAGAAGCAAGAGAGATTTGTTCTATGTGGTTTGGTATAAGAAGGGCTATAAATACTATGAGGGAGCAATGAAGAAAGCTGACCTAGAAAAGGCAGCGTTCGGTAGAAAATATGAAAAACAGCTTCCTTGTGGTATGTCAACTATAGTACTCTTCAAACCTGATCCTGAAATTTATGAACCAGCCGTGATTAAAAAGATGGCTGTCCCTGTTCAGAACCTTCAGTACTTCCTGCTGATCCTTGAGAAATTCTATAGGAGAAAAGCAAGAATCGAAGTAGAGGGAAAAGAATTGCTAGGGTCTGGCTTCGTTGGTTATGGCTTTGAGTTTATGAAGAGAATAATTCCAGAAGATACAAGTATGAATGAATATATTGATCTATTTGTGTCTTTTGGAGTAGACGAAGAATTAAGCCCGAAGGAGTATTGTGGATCAGTTAACTCGCTGGTAGTAGATTCTGGCGTTCATATTACTTACGTTGAGGATTGTTTTATACGTGCTCTTCGTGAAACATATGGAATTAAACACAGATATACAACCAATGGACTAAAGATGTGTGTTGTGGCTTTGGCGGCTGAAACAGTTTTTAATAGTCAGACGAAAGAAAGACTAAAGAACTTCGCCAAAGTAAAACCAGCTGACTTTGATCCGATTGTTAAGGAGTTCCAGAAGATATTCAAAAAGAATCCAGACTATTGGGATGCTCACGTAGATAGACTTAACTATCTAGCTGACTCAATGAAAAACTTAGGAGCAGCCGATAAAGCTCAGAAGATTATGGATGAGGCAGCAGGTAGAGGAGTTTATAAAGCCAAGACAGAGATGATTGAAGGCTTAAGTGATGCTACTGCTGGACCTGCCGAAAGATGGGATTGTGAAGCATTTATTGTTGAGGGACTTTCTCCTGGCGGCTCTCTAAAGGCTGCTAGAAAGAGTACCAAATACAGTGCAATCATTCCGTTGAGAGGTAAGGTCAAGAATGTGTCAGAGAGTAATGCAGACCAAATGATGGACAATCGTGAGTTATTCACTATATTCAGAATCATTGGACTTGGAATAGATGTAAATAATGTAACGACTGGCTGTCAGACTGCAGAAGAAGCATATGCAAAGATTAAACAGTATTCAAGATTTGGCAAAGTGATTATAGCAACGGATAAAATATAACGTTGTCCTAGTATATAGAAATATATACCGTATAATCCTATTGTTGCGGGAAACTCCTGTTAAGTATAGAATACCAAAGCGTAATAACTTCTATAATAGGGACAATCCGCATGACTAAATGTCAACAACGACTATCTCGAAAGAGAGTAGGGTGGCAAGTCTTTTGGGCCATTCGAAAGATAGGACGTCTGACCGGGTAATGCCGAAGATGAAAATATAGTCTGAACACACTAGGAAACTAGGTGGAGGAAACTCGCTTTAGAAATAGGCAATCTAAAGTAAACATAATTGGCTGATGAAGACGGTCTTGCAATACAGAACGGACTTCTTTATGCTATAGCCAAGTTTGCCAGATTTATGCTTGATTTTGGATTAATTTATGTAGCCGAATCACCAATCTTTGAACAAGGTGGACAGTATTTCTATCCATCCGATCCAAGACAGCCAGGAACACAATTCCCGGTAGGTCTGAATCCAAGTAAACATTTTAGACGATTTAAGGGGCTAGGAAGTTTAGATCGCGAAGACGTTTATAATGCATTCTACGATACTACTAAGAGACGTTTATTCCAAGTTACAACAGACGGTATTGAGTTCTCTATGAATTTAGTAGAAGATATTAATGCAAGAAAGAAACTGTTGTACGATAAGGGAATTTTGAGTAATCCGTATAACTTTAATGATCTTTAATATATGCCAAGAGGAAAAAAGAATCAGCCTGAATTACCACAGGCCACTCCAGCTCAACTAACAAAGCCGATAGGTCAGATAGCTGAGGAGTGTTATACCTATTATGGTGCGTATGTTAATAATTTCAGAGCTATCGCGAATGTAGCCGACGGTATGAAGGTGTCCTATAAGAGATTAATATGGGCAACTCTTCAATATGCAAAAGGCCAAGACATTCCGACTCATAACCTAGTTGCATCCTTGTCCCGTTGGCATCCTCATGGAACTACGGGCTGTGAAGGACTTAATGCAAACTTGGTAAACTCTGGTGTATTTAGCGGTCATGGATTCTTTGGTAATAAGCAGATCGATGGTGTAGAAAATCCTCATGCAGCAACTAGGTATACGAAGAATAGGCTTAGTGATCTGTATTGGCGGATTGTTGGTGATATCGTCAAAGAGGTACCAATGATTGAATCACCTCAGGGTGAAATGGAACCTCTCTACATCCCACTGCCTCTTCCCCTATGTATGTATCTTAAGGGAGGTCTAGTTAGTGGACTTGGTGTAGGCGTTATGAGTGAATATCCTAACTTCTCACCTAAATCTATGTTTGCTGCTTATCTGAAGAATGATCCAAACCTACTCGAACCTAATATTAATATCTTTATCGACAAGGCCAATTCCGAGTTAGCCAGACTATGGACAACCGGAAAAGGAAGAGTGATTTATTCGTATAAGATCTCAAGAAGAGTGTCCGACGATGGAAAGTCTGAGGGAATTCTGTTTGAGGGAGATACAGCAATATTCACCCCTAAGCTTGGCAAATTTAAGAAGCTGGTTGAGGATGGAAAGATATATATTGAGGACATAACGGATGAATTTGGACCAAAGCTATTTGTAGGCAGGATACCAGGAGCTAAGGGTATAACCATCGACGACATAGAAGGAATAGCTAGAAAGTGTTGTTATGATGCGACTACTTATCAATTGAATGTAACGAACGGTGAGACTACTTTTAGAATACCACTGAGAGAGTGGATTGACTATACTTATAAAAACTATGTCAATCTAGTCACGGAGGTTAATAAGAAGAGAGTAGCTAAGTGTCAGTTCGATATAAAAGTTCAAGAAGCTATTCCGATTGTAGCTGATTATATACTTAATAAAAATCCGAAGGCAACCGATAGCGAGTTAGTGAAGGCTTTGGGTATACCGGCTGAAGTAATTGACGTTGTGATGAGTAAACCAATTTCATACCTCAGAGCAAATAAAGACACAGCCGAGAGAATTAAAGCCTTGAAAACTCGCTTAAAAGAACTAAAGGCCTTTGATCCAGTTAAATACACAGAGGACATAATAAATCAACTATAACTAATATGAATAAAGCAGATTATTTAGAGTTTTTAAAAGAGAATCTGAAACTAAGAGAAGAAAGACTTGAGGGACAGGAATTTATAGAGAGGCCCAAAGGATGGTTAGTGAATAAAGAGTACACAGATCCAGATGAAGTTATATCGGACTTGCTCTATATAACTGCCGAATATGAAAAGAGAAAATTGGATGCTACTGAGTTAGATCAGTACTTCTATAAGCGGCAATGGCTTCAAGATCAACTCAATAAATTCTATGCCGATGAGTATGTCCTAATCGATAAGTTTAATAAAGTCCAGAAGCGTTTTAAGTATGATCCAAAAGCTGACGGAGTAATAACAGAACTGGCCTCTAAACTTGACTGCTACATTGTTCTCAGAAAAGGTAAGAAGTATTTTGCCGAGGTGGGAGATGAAGTGGTAGATATGGGAGAGTGGCCGGATATAAGACTAATTGAAGACAGTGAGCAAAAAGAATAAACCAGCAGGAGTATATAGTACAACATCATCGACTTCGCTGCCTCTAAATATATCCTGGCCCAGTACGATTAACTATAGTGTCAAGAATATGAGCCTTGGTGTTGATCATTCATCAGGACTAGACTCTAAATATTCTACCTGGACTTGGGCTTTTCCTGGAAATCACGACAGAAAGATAATCAAGAAGAAGCAGAGGCGAGATATAGATAATTTCCTGAAGAGGTTTGAAGAAAAGAAGATTGGGTGGTATGATATAGATACTATTCCTTGGCTAGATAATGATGGATTTAGCTTTAAATCTTCATCTGGTCCGCTTTCTCCGCCAACAGGAATGATAACATACATGGACTTTCTCAATACTTATAATGGAGGGAACAATAACAATAATCCATGATATATTTAAGTAGTTTAGAAGCAATAATAGAGTCAATTTACTTAGAGGATTCATTATCAGGAAAGATTGGTGAATGTAATGTTTTTGTAAATCCAGATAACGTAAAATACATAACATCAAAGACTATCATCATCTCTGTACCTGACTATGATGTAGAGAAAATAAAAGAGCTCCTAAGGAATGGGTGTAAAATTATCTCAAGAGTCTACTACGATATGCCAGAAATAGAAATCAGCCCATACATACTAAGAGTAAATTTTGGTATGATGTGGAATGGAAAAATTATTAAAGACTCATATCAGGGCAGTAGAAACTTGATAGACACTAATTCCGTTGAGTATAACAATGAATTGGAAACACTATACTTTCCACAGATTTATAGTTCAGATATAAAAGCAACAGACCAGTTTGGGAACTTAACTTCCTTAGGCTGGGCATTACAACAGGTTGGCGTGAATGTAAAAACAAACACACCATTTGTAAATCTGGATATTCTGAAGACTGGTAAGGTAGAGTTATAAAAAAAAAATAAAGAGGGATTAATCATTTCCCTCTTCTTTTTTCATTCTATCATAGAGCCTTTCCAGCTGACCAACAACTTTTCTAGCATCCTCTAATTGTTTTCCGATCTTCTCTAGTCGTTGATCTCGTAGCTTCTTAGAATATTCTTTTAGAAACTCGTCTTGATTACAAAACTCTGATAGTCTAATTTTCTCAAGATAGATATACCTACAACCATCTCTAGTTTCTGCTAATATATCAACCCGCATTGTTAGAGCTGATTTTCTTTTGCATAAAGTAGCACTAAGCACTTCTCCTGTCTTAGCATATCGATTTGGTGGAAAGAGCCTAGAGTGCATATATCTTTCTCTAACAACGCTCTTAAACTCCAGAAACTCCTCTATTCTTGGTTTTAAAAAGAATTTCCAAAGATCATCTAAATCTGGATCAAGACTTTCTCTTTTCTCGGAGGATACACCTAAAGCAACGTATCTCCAAGTATCTCTATAGTCTCTAGAATTAGCCGGCAAGCTTAAGAGATAGTCAATTAGTTGTTTGTTTGTCATTTAGTTCAACTTTTTCAAATTTCCAACCCTCTATCGACGGTATCTCCTCGATTGGTTTAAAATATCTATTAAAGACCATAAACCTAGAGTCGTCATATCGGATTAGATGGAATATGCTGAGCCCCCGAAATTCTGACATCTTTCTAGGACTACATTCAGGAATCTCGCCCGTGTCTCTGTAAAATTCGTCCATATCTGTCAGAAAATCATATATCTTATCTTGTGGTATTAGACAGACGTAAGATAGGCTCTCCCATGTAATATACCCATCCTTTTCACTTTTCTTTGGCCTAACCACAAGACTATCAAGTGTGGCATCAAATGTACACTCAAGCCAGGCCGAGTGATTTATCTTTTCGAGTATCTCTTCTTTTAGTCTAGATTGCTCGAGCCTATCTTCTCCACTATTTGATCCCATGTTAGATCACAGTATTCATCGACCCAATCGCCGATGTAATATAATTTAGTTGATCCTTCAATAACTCCGAAGAGAACCGGATCTGCTTTTCTTCGTATTTCTCTCTGCTCCTCTTCTTCAGTCATAGCCGTCATAGCACCAGTCGGATCATAGTGAAGAACTACATAATTATCAAAAACATGTAATTCATCTGCTTTGATCTTTCTTTCAGCTACATCTGTCGGTATGATTCTGGTAAAGTTTGTCAGATAATCAAGATCCAGCAGTCGTTTACACTTCTTTTGTAGATCCTGTAGTTGTTTTAGTTCAATATATTGTGAGAAGCCTGATACAGCTAAAACAGATTCGTAAACGTGGACAACTAGAGCACGAAGCAATTTCTCCTCCTGTGCTACCTGTCCCATCTTTCTTGCTTTAGTTATCAGATCACAATATATTCTAACTCTCTCGACAAACTCCCTCTCCTTACCTACCTCAACATGAACCTGATCGAAAATATCAGATACGTCGATTATATACTTCTTGTCCTCTTTAATTTCTACTATCTCACCACCATCGATACGAACTGGATTACTTTGGCCGGCACTGCTAATTTGAATTGAATAGCTTGGCCGATACTTACCAATGTCGCTTAAGAGTTGGCCTGAGATTAGTACATTAAAGGCTCTGGCATCGGCCTTTGATATAAAATCGCTCAGATCCTTTGCCACAAGATCGCCAGTTTCTGTTGTATTTGAGAAGAATGCCTCGTCCAATGAGTCATCCATCATAGCCTCGTTCGGAGTACTTAGTTTTGCATTTTTCTCCTCACCCTCTTTTGGTTTCGGTTTGGGCAGCTCTTTATACTTTGGCAGCTCCTTATTAACTACTACCTTTCCAAAGCTCAGCAATAAATCTTGATTAATCTTCATATGTTGCTAAAAATAATGTTCCTTTGTTTCTATTATTAATCTTTTTCATTAGATCCATGAGAGCATTCTTTAGTAATGGATGCAAACTCATATCCCAATTCTTAACAACCAAGGTTTCTCCTTTATCGGTATAATTACTCCAGGCTGAATATAAGAATAGCAGATTTCTAAATCCGCTACCAGCCATCTGAAGAGGAAAAGGCTTGATTTTCTTTTCCTTTGCGCCCCGTGGATAATAACTTCCATCTCTCAACACCTCTTCAATACTATCACTGAAAAGGAGTGGAAAGACTTTATTTATTTCTTCTAACTGAGAATCCGTAAAGCAATATATGTCTGCCTTTTCATCATTCATATCAAAAAGGCCCATGCTCTTAATGCTATCAAAAATCTCTCCTCCAACACCAGATACGTGAGGAAGGACAGGTCGAGAGGATAGTACATAATTCTCTATATACTCGTCCCTAACCATTATGCTGTTTGAGTAATCAATTATATCTTTCTTATCCCGATACAACATAATCTTTCCTTCCTTCAAAATCGCCTCAGATACTACCTCCTTATCATTTTCACTTACTGATATAATATACTTATATGGTGGTGTGGAAAACTCGAGGTCTTTTGTATCCTCTTTGTCGATTGGCATGGAAAGTCTAGCAAATGAGAAATCCTTAGTAAAACTATTATCTATAATTCTATTCCTATATTCCTCCAACAGCCTAAAGGCATCTACGTCTATTTTGTATATGCCAGACTCAGGATAAAGAGGGGCACTACAGATACCGGCCTTCTCGTAAAAATTGATATTCTTAAGGTTAATCTCCGTTATTCCCGCCATACCCTTGTGTTCTTCGTCTTCCGTGAGTTAGTTCTTTCACAAATAGGTCGACTTTAAATAGATTAATAAGAATATTGACTCTTGATTCCTCTACTAATCCACGCCAGACAACTTCACCTTGATCTATTTCTCTTGGCAAATCGATTACAGTCAACATGTTTGTACTGGAGTCTGGTCTATATGCTGCCACAAAATCAGAGCACCATTTATCAGTCGGTAGTTTTAACATACCAGTTGTTGGTATGCATAACCACTTACATTTATCATCAGGATTTAGGATCAATACTTCCTCAATCATACTCCCTCCAATAAATGCATTCTTAAAAAATATTGGTCGATGTTTAAATCTCCTTATCTCAACTACCACTCTCAATTCTGTAGTCTCCGTATAATTTCTCAACCCAACCCCAGTATTCACCAAAGCTAATCGAAACATCTCCATCCGTGGCTTTGAAACCTGGATGCCTCTTTCCGTCTCCTTCTGATTCGCTCTTTAGGTGAACTTCTTGAGATACAACTTTTGCTATGTATGCCTGGTCTCCTTCATAATAGACAATACCTGACCCGGCGTGTAGAATAGCTCCAGAATACTTATGCTTGTCCGTCATCTTTGCAACTGCCAGCTTTCGTTTATCTGGTTCATTAGGGTCATATGTCTCAAAAATCTTGACATCTGGCCTCTTTAAAGTTGCCTCGGATATCTTAATCATGTCGAGTCCCTCTCTAACCATAATATACCCGCCCTTATTCAGATCTATAGTCTTTTCTTCTATGTCTGGATCTATGAAAAGGCGAGAGCACATTACGGCGGACTCAATGTGTATGTAATTTTTCGCAGCATTCTTAACTATCACTGCCACGATTATAGAAATTACAATAATCGCTACAATTATTAAAAATACTTTCATATCATAATTAAGGAAAACGAGAGATGGGCCTTATTCTTCCCATCTCCATTTCTTTTTCTTAGGATCCCAGAATGATCCTTCCTTTGGAACATTCTTAAGATTATTTCCTTCCTTGCCGCACTTACCATAACATCTTCTAATTATCTTCTTAGATCGAGACATAAATATAATTTCTGCTTTTCTATCGTTTGTCCCAATAAAGAAGGTTATTTTAGAGTGCTGTGATGTTCCGCAAAAGTATACATGACTGTAAGTAATTCTATGTGAGTGTGTCTTTTTCAGTATATTAACCTTATTTGGGCAAAAACCAGTTAAGTGGAGGTTCACACACTGGATGCCGTCAATTATCTGTCTTTCTTTGAGGGCTTCTTTTACATACCTCTCTAACTCTCTCTGATTCATCTTAAGAAAATCAGATAGCCTCATTCTTCTGCTTTGTTAATGAAATCCTCAAAGGTCAAATTCTCAAGCACATCTCTTTTATGCTCACTGTAGCCCCAACCCGGAACTTGACCTAGTAATGCATTCTCCACATCTCTTCCCTCATAAAGAATGTTAGTAACTTGCCGGCTTTTCTTATCAACCCAAACAGATAGTGTAAAATTCTCCCTACTATAAAACTGAACTAGAATCGAATCATATACTTCCTGCCAACCTGCACAACTGATAGCTACAATTTCATGTGGATTTCTTTTCTTTTTAATCTTTCTCTCTTTCCTAGGCGGATCAGACCAAATGCCCGTTATCCAAAGTCCACCTGTCGAGAAATCAATGTAATCTGATATGCTGTCAATTTTCTGCTTAAATAACTTACCCACAGTTATCAAGTCCATATCTTAGCTGTATATATTCACGTGGTTCTGAAAATTGAGTCATTGGAAACCCCATCCCCAGTCGACCAGAACAATCTATTATATTTCCATTGCTATAGTGAAATGTTAGAGCAATAGAGTCCCAATCCATAATATTCCCAGAAGCCCAAGATGTGCACTCAAAGATAAAGTGGATATGAATTTTATCATCACCAGATTCAAAACCAGGTGCACAAGAGAAATGATCAAAACATATATCGTTTCTCAATCCTTTCACTATCGACTCGCCACGATATACCTTAAAGCCAAAGATCTTTCTCATCTCTGTCCGCATGTCTCCTTGGCTTACTCTTGTCGGGCTGTCGTATATATCTAATATTTCCTTTTCTTTCGTTTCTATTAACTTACCTAACTCTTCTTTTGGCAAACTAAGAAACTCCAATATCTTCATTTCACATATAAGGAAAACTCAAGTTCTTATAGATGAGATGAAAGGAGTAATGATTGAGTTTGACAAGGAGATATTTAAGAAGGCTATTGTGTTTGGGATATACTTAAAGGGTCAAACTATTCGGTGGCTTTATCCTGAACATCTAGACTTTACAGAACTTGGCAACATTATATATTGGGATGGAAGAGCATGGATGAGGTGTGGAAAAGACGATGTTCTATATCTAATAATCCCTGAAAACACCCTCGATCTATTTCCTAAGGCAGAAGTGATAGGGAGATTGGAGCTGGAGTGGATAAAAGATGATTACTATATTGCATCAGTCCAAGCTCTAGAAAAAGTTATAATAGACTATGTAAATGGGAAGATGTTGGATATAGTAATAAATGAAGGGCTATGATGAAGCTTGATTGTGTTGTTATTACCCCACGAAGAAGCATAGAAAAACTTGACCTTGACCTACTATATAAAGGTGAGATTGAGGTGATGGAGAGTAATAAAGTTCTAGCCAGTTTTATGGTAATCCCAAAAGAAGTATATAAGTTCCTAGGTGAGAAATTGAACATGAGACTTATATTTGACCTGGGTGAAATTGATGTTGATGACTATGGTGCAGTATTTGAAGATCTGGAGAGAAGATTTACGGATAGATTAAAACTAAGATATATGAGAAGAGTTATTGCAAGAATGACACTCACAAGGCCCGAGGGTGAGGCCTTGTGAGGGTTCCCAACATCTTTTTTTTCTTGTATAATTTCCCTTGAAAGAAGATATCATTGTACAGAGGAGAAGTCGAAGACGCAGAACGGACCTGGAGTGAATTGGCTCGGAACGTAGTGGAGAGACAAGAGAGGGAGGTATGGGGTCCGTTCAGTAGTTGGTATTTTTATCATACTAATCAACTTCTAAGAAAGATTAACGACATTGCATACAAAAAATACCAATCATTTTATATGTAATATCTGTATAAATGCTAGAATAGACTTAAAAATGATTGATTTGGTATTTTGGTATTTTTAACATTAATAATGATACGTTAAAGAAATTTCATGAAAATACCATTTTTGCTATTCTGAGGCCTTCAAATACTTATCAATGAAATAGTTAAATGAATAGTGTGTTTTTAAGAGGGGACGTTCACTTCGTTCACCTCCCAACTGTTCGATTCCGAACAGATTTTATTTTAACAAAATTTAAATTTATATATGGAAAAACAAACGATAGTAGTACCAAAAGGAATTAGGTACTTAAGCCAATGGAAAGAGTTCACATTACCTGAACATCCTTGTATTATTAACAAACAAATAACCGGCTGTGGTTTTACTGAACTGTGTATTGGTAATCAGGAAAATGTAATCCTCTGTTCACCTCGTAAGATTCTATTAGAGAATAAAGAAGAAAAACATCCGGAGGTTCTTTATGTTAGAAATGAGTTTGAAAAACCAATTGCAGTAGACAAAGACCTTGGACCAAAGGGACAGTCTGCAAAAGAGGACAGCGAAGAAGAGGAATCTAAGGACACTAAGAAAGCTGCTACTAAAGAGGACCGCGCCAGATATTATAATAACCTAAAGAAGCAAATATTTGATTACTATTTAAAGTGCTTTAATACTGGTGTTCCTTGTAAAATTCTAGTTACTTACGACTCTTTTAGGTTGGTCAAAGAAGCATTAGGAGATGCTATCAAACTTTTTTATGTAGTAATTGATGAAATGCAGGCGGTGTTCTGCGACGCCAAATTTAAAGGAGATACGGAGCTTGACTTTGTATTTCAAGTTCAAGATCTACAAAAAGTTTGCTATGTTTCAGCTACACCAATGATTGATAAGTATCTAGAAATGCTAGATGAGTTTAAAAATCTTCCTTACTACGAACTTGATTGGAAGAGTGAGGATAGGCACAGAGTCTCTCGTCCGGAACTTGAAGTATATGGTTGCTCAAGCATTGTGTCAGAAGCAATAAGGATAATTAATGAGTATAAATCTGGCAAGTTTATTAGTACAGTATATTTAAACGATAAAGGACAGCTAGTAACGGTCGAGTCAAAAGAGGCAGTATTCTATGTAAACTCAGTTAAAAACATATGTGAGATTATCAAGAAAGCCGGTCTAACTCTTGATGAAATGAATATTCTTTGTGCTAATACTCCTGAGAATAAAACAAAACTGAGAAAGGTTTTAGGAATAAAGGAAAGGGGAGTTAAAGTATTTGGAAAAGTTCCATTAGAGGGCGAGCCGCATAAGATGTTCACTTTCTGCACTAGAACTGTATATCTAGGTGCCGATTTTTGTTCTACTAATGCTAGGTCATTTATCTTCTCTGATGCAAACATTAACTGTCTTTCCGTTGATATAACCCTAGATCTCCCACAGATATTGGGTAGACAAAGACTAGACTGTAATCCATGGAAATCTAGAGCTGAGTTATATTTCAAGTCATTAAAGAGCGTTAAGGAAATTGATAAGATGGAAGCACTGATTGAAGAGAAGAAGAAAAGAACTGAAAATCTCCTCAACGGCTATCAGGATGCCAGACCGGAAGCCAAACACGACATGGCAGTCCAATATCAGATGTTAGCGAAGACGTTCAATTACAAAGACCACTATGTAGCTGTTAATACTCATGGTGGAACAGATTTAGTGCCTACTTGTAATATGTTCGTCTTAGCTGCAGAGATGAGAAATGTAGAAATTCAGAAAACAGACTACAAAGATAGATTCAGCGTATTTAGTGCCGTTGAAAGAGAGAATTCGGTTATTGGGACAGATGAGGTTGAAAGAGCACTAAAAGAGTTCGACAAGCTTTCACAATTTACCGACAAACTTAAACTAGTGTGTACAACTGGTTTTAGCTCACAATTACAGAGTGAGTTCTTAAGACAGGTTCCAACTATTTATTCAGACTACTATTATCTACTTGGACCAGAAAAATGTAAAACAGCATCATATCGTAAGTCTTTGTTAGATAAAAGCCTTGGTCAGATCGATGTGGAGAAGAAGGTGGAGTTTAGTACAGTAGATACAAAAGAGCCAATATACGAAAAATTTGAAGTAGGCAAGAGATATACAAAGGCGACTATAAAAGAGATGCTACGAGAAATTTATGCATCTCTCGGCCTATCACTAACTCCAAAGGCAAATCAGCTATCGGACTATTTTGAACTTAAGCGCTGTGTCGTACCTAATAGAGAAACAGGCAAAGCAGACGAGGGCTTCGAAATATTAAGGAAGATATAATCCTTATTTTTGATGGAAGCGACAACAAAGGAATTAGATAAAGGAACAACAATAAACGAATTTCTCCACCTGCCTTTAGAAGAGATTATACGAAGGCTAAGGGCAGGGGAGTTAAAGATGTCGCATAGAGGAGAACAACGGCGAGATAAGATGATTAAGAAGAAAGGATCGCCGGAGTATAATATTAGTCGCTGGGATTTTCTTGGAGCTCGGAAACAGGGAATTGACGGTATTAGGTTCTTTGTTTTTACGGCCTACTCATACAAAAACCCAGAGAGAACGTTATTTAGTATTATCTTCGACTCTGACTTTAATATATGTGAAATCGGATCAAAGCTATATGGTCCTTTTACATGGGGGATCTTTGAGCTGGATTTAAAGAGGTCGATGGCAGATTTATTAGAGGAGGCAAAAGGAAATGAAGGTAGCCGAGTTTATTAGATTATCGGCGACTGAGATGGATGAGTATTTAAATCGAGCTCTTCCGACGTTCTCCCTCCTAAACTCCGGCCGAAATATTTATGATTTCTTAGACTTGGAGGATTTTAAGAAGGCAAGGATGGGACAGAAGAAAAAGCTGATTAAAAAGAGAGACAAAACGGCCGAAGGATTAGGAGGAATATTACCGTCGTCCTCCCTTGATTTAACCTTCTATGATATTAATGGTAGGCCGGTGGGAAACTTATGGCGGTATGGAAATGGAGTAGCTGCCTTTTCCTCGAGCATTATAAGAGAGAAAACAACATCGACTGGCAGAGTAGAGAATGTCCTGGAGATGTTAAAAATAGCCAGAGGATATGAGACTAACTGAGTTTTGTGAGTTATCCATTGCCCAGATAGAGGTATATATAGCAGGCCGAGGTGGAATTGATCTCTTAAATTCATCTCTCTCGGTTAATGATTTCTCTAGTATAATGGTAGACGAAACACCTGATATAATGAAGTTTTTAGGATTAACGGGTGGGAGAAGAAGGTTGACTGGTACGAAGGTGTGTAAGAAGTCAAATAAATACAACCTCACCCATATCAGACTATACCGACATCTTGGATCTAGGTATTATCATCTCGAGCTCTTTTTCTCAACACCCCTCCCACTTTTCTATATTAACGTCAGCCTATTCTTTGAGAAAACCGGTGAAGTAGTAGAGGTAACGGCAGGCGGTGAAAATAAACTCTTAT
>Ga0310690_10006474_pt1 | contig 15387 bp, 14 predicted proteins | sample AusTroGonzalo_MG_2_FD_207661 | JGI IMG/M metagenome (GOLD analysis project Ga0310690, IMG submission 207661) | Bovine rumen microbial communities from tropical cattle in Woodstock, Queensland, Australia - Gonzalo_04 (v2) (version 2) | ecosystem: Host-associated > Mammals > Digestive system >... | reverse complement strand
GCGTATATTCGGCCGCATATTTGTCTCCGCCATTCACCAGGTCGTAGGCCATAAAATTGGTCTTCCACAGCTGGTAGCCGCTGATGACCCGGCGGTCCACCGCATGGCGGATTTGCTGGTAGCGGTCATTCTTGTCGCAGAAAGATGCCTCCCGGATTTCCTCTTCCGTAAGCGGATCTCCGATATTGATATGGACATTGCCCTTATACTGCCTGATGCCCTGCATGATGCTCTGAAGGTCTTCATACTCCCCTTTCACATACTTTTGCGTACGCGAGATGAGCATTTCCCGGGCTTTGAGGATATCGCAAGGTTCATATTCATAGGAGATGCTGAGCGGAATCAGGTTCAGCTCCATGAAGTTCTGCACAAAATCCTTGGAGCCGCTCATGTCGAACATCTTCAGGAGGCCCTGCTCCGTGATATCGTTTCCGTCCTTGGTACGTCCCTGACGCTGCGCAATCCATACTGAACTTTGCCCGGAGGTAATGGTTTCCCGGATATACTTGGACAGCAGCTGGGAAGACAGGTAAAGTTCACGGGCCGATATGCCCCGGATTACCTTGATCATCCGGTTGGAACGGATGAGCAGTTCCACCGTTTTCTGCTTCAAGAGGTTGTCTCCAACGGCTATCTGGGTTTGGGGCAAATGGTTGCGGAAGAGGATAATCTGCATGAACGCAGGGTCCAGGATAATGTCCCTGTGGTTGGAGATGAACAGGTATTTGACGTCCGTGTTCTGGACCTTGGAGATTCCGTCGTAGGAAAAATTATGGACAGTTTTGGAAATAACCCACTCAATGGCATGCGACATCACCACATCCTGGAACTGGTCCACGGAGTGGATGTTCCTGAGAATATCCCTAAGGAAGGTTTCCGGTTTGTCCGGAAAGATGAACTTGGAAATCCAGGGAACATTGGGATGATTGGCCACACGGGCAAGCGCCGCAGAGGCTTCTTCGTCGTTGAAAGGCGCTATATCATTGAATTCGGTCTGGTCCATAACTATAACAGTATAGAAGGAATACAAAGATACGAAATAAAAACGATATCCCCAACGCTTTTAAGCATCCAGCCTTTCCAGGAGCGAACTGTCGCCGTAACTGAGGAAACGGAATCCGTTGGAAAGGGCGAAATCGTAAATGGTTCGCCAGTCCCCGTTCACAAAGGCCGATACCAGAAGAATGAGCGTACTCTCCGGCTGGTGGAAATTGGTGACCAGCCTGCTCACCAGGCGGAAACGGAAGCCCGGGACGATAATGATGCGCGTACCTACGCTAAGTTTGTCGGCCCCCGTCCGCTCCAGCCAGTCCAGAATGGCTCCCAAGGCCTCTTCCGTGCTGTAAGGATACTCCCGGGTGTAAGGCGCCCACTGGTCCACATCGGCCGGTTTTCCCGTCTCCAGGCAACTTACGCCCACATAATAGAGCGATTCCAAGGTACGCACGGAAGTGGTTCCCACAGCCACTACAGGCCGATTCCCCGCTTTTAACTGCTCCAGCAGCGCCCGGGAGACCACGAATGGTTCACGATGCATGGGGTGTTCGCTAATCAGCGAACTCTTCACAGGAAGGAAGGTTCCGGCTCCCACGTGCAGGCAGACCGTTTCTTCCAAAATCCCTTTGGCCCTGATCCGGTCCAGCACGTTCTGCGTGAAATGCAAGCCGGCCGTAGGAGCCGCTACGGAACCCCGGTATCTGGCATAAAGGGTTTGGTACCTTTCGGCATCAATCTGCTCCGATTCACGGTTTAAATAGGGTGGAATGGGTATGGTCCCACCCAATTCCAGTACCCGGGAAAACGGAGAACCATCTTTCCAGGTAAAACGCACTTTGCCGGTTTGTCCGTCCCGCTCCAGCAGTTCCGCCTGCAGGTTCAGGGCCGATACGCAAGCATCCTCCTGGGGATTATACAGGTGCAAAACATCGTCTTTCCACCTCTTGGCATTGCCGATGACGCACTTCCAGGTGGTTTCATCCGTGGCGGCAAAAGCCGTATTATATTCCGGCGGAGTCACGGGTTCCAGGCAAAAAATCTCTATATGGGCCCCAGTTTCTCGCTGAAAATGCAAACGAGCGGGAACGACCTTGGTATCATTGAACACCATCAGGGAATTTTCCGGCAGCAGATCCGGCAAATCCCGGAAAATGTATTCGCTTGCCTTTCCATTCTTGTAATGCAACAACTTGGATGCATCCCGCTCCGGAAGGGGATATTTCGCTATTCTGGAGTCCTCCAGGCCATAATTATAGTCCTCGATATGGATTTCAGGTATCATGAGAATTCAATATTTGCGCAAAGTTACACAATCTATCGGAGATTCGGTAATCTCGCTTAAAAACGTCATTTCATGACCTTATCAATTTACAAAACCGAAACTAAAACCAGCTTGTAAACAATATAATTTGTGAATAATCTTATCGAAATTCAATTTTCTAAACACCTATTTGCTAAAATTTTTCCTGGCAAATTATGTAAAATCTATTTGTAATAATAATCATTTAAAAATCAGCTATTTCTATATCTTATCGAAATTATCACTTTAGCATTTTTGCAAACATGCAATCTCACACTTGAAAAACAGGTAAAAATATGCCACAAATACATTATTATTTATTTAAAACTCAATAAATTATACACTCTATCTAAATTTAAACATTAGATAATAATATATTGTTTCACACAATACTGTTTACAAATGGATATTGTTTTCTCTTGCTTTTCTTCTCGCTTTTATTTACTTTTGTAAAGTTAAAAGTTAAAGATATGAATCGACGTCTATTGCAGTTTTTGCAGGCGGAAAATATCACGCAAGCACAATTTGCAGACATTCTCAGTGTGGCTCGCGGCAGCGTTTCCCACATTCTCTCCGGTCGCAACAAACCCGGCTACGATTTTTTGGAGAGTTTGCTGCTCCACTACCCCCAGTTGAACATAGATTGGCTCCTCACGGGCAAGGGCCGGATGTACAAAGACGGCGCGGAAGAAGGCTCCCTTCCGCAGGATGCCGGTTTTTTCGAGCTCCCCGAAGAGGAAGAATCTCCTTCCCGGGCCCGCGAAATCAGCCATATTCTTGTTTTTTACAAAGACAACACCTTCCAGGAGTATCATCCAGTGCAATAAATTCTTATCTTTGCACTTACGATGCTGCTGTTCAAACCTCATTTCAAAGGTCTGGAAAAGGAAGTTTCCGGCCTCCGTTTCGGTAATCCCATCGGCCTCCACCGGCAGGGTGAGAATCTTCGTATCCGGGCCCTGACGGGCCTGGGACTGGGATTTTTAACGTTAAACCCGGATACAGGAAACATCCTGGCATGGATCCAGCAGTTGGCTCAGCAACGCAGGAACCAGGACTCCCTGCTGGGCGTGAACCTTAAAAAGAATATAGAGCGCTCTTTCTCACTGGTCTATGATTTCGCCGATTTCATCATAATAGATACCAACGGCAATGGAGGTATCGATTCCCCGGACCTGCCGGACATTCCCCAGTTGATGGACGAACTGCTCAATCTAAGGCTTTGCTATGAGCAGCTCACCCCCATTTTCCTGCGGCTTCCCGTCGGCCTTACCCCGGAAGAAATGCAGTCTATGCTGTCTTATTGCATGCTTTCCGGCATAAACGGTATCGTAGCGGCCGGCATAGGGACTGTCCATCAGATTTTGGAAATTACCCAGCGCAGGTTACCCGTAATAGGTACAGCAGCCTCGCCCGAGGAAGCAGTCACCATGCTCAAGAACGGCGCCTCCCTGATAGAACTGGACGTGCGCCCTCCCGTGGCCCTGAAGTTGCTAAAAACCCTGGAAAAAGAAGTCAAAAAGATATGATCAACGCCTGTATCTGCACCATCGGCGACGAAATCCTCATCGGCCAGGTGATAGACACCAATTCTTCACACCTTGCCGTAGCCCTGGAAGAGGCCGGTGTGCGCGTTACACGGATGGTTTCCATCGGCGACAACAAGGAAGACATAGAACAAACCCTCCGGAAAGAGCTTTCCCGAAGCTCCGTGGTCATTACCACCGGTGGCCTGGGGCCCACCAAGGACGATATCACCAAGACCGTCCTGGCGGAACTGTCTGGCAGCCAAGGCTATATAGAGCACGCCGGACAATTGGAGATGATAAGGAAAATCCTCGCCTTCCGAGGCTTGGACATACTGCCCTCCAACCAGGCGCAGGCATTGGTGCCGGACAAAGCGGAAGTAATTGTGAATCAGCTGGGAACTGCCCCAATCATGGTTTTCCGGAATCTCTGTGGCACAGGAACGCTCTATGCCCTTCCCGGCGTGCCGCACGAAGCCGTAGGTGCCATTCCCTCCCTGCTGGAGGATATCCGTTCCCACCAGGCGCTCAGCCATATCTTCCACCGGAACATCATGGTGTATGGAATAGCGGAGTCGGCCTTGTCGGAACTCATTGCTCCCTGGGAGGATGCCCTGCCGGAAGATATGCATCTGGCCTATTTGCCAAATCCGCTGACTGGCATCCGTTTACGTTTATCCATCTATAGTGGAGATAAAGATGAACAGACCGCCCGGACAGAGGAACAGATCCAAAGTCTGAAAGCCATTCTGGGAGACATGGTCTATGCCGATGGGGATTCCACCCTGGAAGAAGCCTTGGGTGTCATCCTGAAGGAAAACGGACTCACCGTCTCGGCCGCAGAATCCTGCACAGGTGGAGAGATAGCCCATCTGATTACATCCGTACCGGGTTCTTCCAACTATTTCTTGGGTTCTGTTACCTCCTACGCCATTTCCGTCAAGGAGAAGGTGCTGGGCGTCCCTGCAGAGACCATCCGGGACGGCGGGGTGGTGAGCAGCGAAGTAGCTGCCGCCATGGCCGAGGGCGTACGCCGCCTCACCGGCAGTGACTACGCCGTGGCCACCACCGGTCTGGCCGGCCCTTCCGGAGACGAACGAAATCCCGTAGGTACAGTATGGATCGGGGTGGCCGGTCCCCACGGAACGGAGACGGTCCGCCGCCAGTTCCGCAACGACCGCAAGCGTAACATTGAGCGCTTTGCCGCATCGGCACTGGATGTTTTACGGCGTTTTGTTTTAGCAGACCTAATTCACTGATATAAAATAAATGCAACAAAGATGTTATTATATCTAACAACTTTGTTACATTTGCAGTTGTTTACAACTTAACACATTGATTCGGCGGCTTTTATCACCCGTCCGAATACGTTCATCAGATTTTTACCATTTACCTTTTCTATCTCATCCGGAGTGTACCCCCTGCGGGCCATTTCGCGGGCCACGCAACCTATCATGGACACGTCATCCATGCCGGCGGGAGTAAGCAGAATTCCGTCGAAATCGGAGCCGATTCCAACGTGGTCTATACCGGCAAGTCGGACTGCATGGTCTATATGGTCCACAATCTCCTTAACTCCGGGACGAGGCATTTCCAGCAGCCGGTCCTGCATCCGGTGCCAGGCTTCCACCCGCTCCGGGTCGGAAGGGTTTCGGATAAAAGCAGCCTCTACGGAATCGGCCTCATCCAAAAGGGCGGCATCGGAGGGATCCTTCCCGAAATCGTCCGAGAGGAACGACGGATAGAAATTGATGCCCACGTATCCGTCCTTCTCCCCCAGCGCCTGAAGCATCTCGTCCGTCAGGTTCCGCCGGTGGCCGCACAAGGCGCGGCAACAGGAATGGGTGGCCACGATGGGAGCGCGGGATGCCTCCAGGCAGTCCCAGAAAGTCGAATCTGCAGCATGGGACAGGTCCACCATCATCCCCAGGCGGTTCATCTCCTCCACCGCTTTCCGGCCGAAAGGACTAAGGCCGTTCCAGCGCTTTCCCTCCGCGGCACTGTCGGCCAGGGCATTGTCGCCGTTGTGTGTAAGGGTAACGTAACGCACCCCCAGGCGATAAAAGCTCCGTAGAAGCGCTAAAGACTCCTGGAAAGGACTTCCATTCTCCATCCCAAGGAAAATGGAAATACGGCCGTTTCTCCGGGCATGGGCGGCATCCTGGGGAGAAAAAGACAACGTCACCTCCCCCGGATGGGCTTCCACGGCGTCATATGTGGCCGACAACATCTGGAGCGCGTAGCGCGTGGCCGCGTCCGGAGCCATTTCGGCGGGAGTATAGAGGGCAAAGAAAGCACCGTCCACACCTCCCCGCCGAAGCTTCGGGAAGTCCACCTGGGCATACGCATTATCCAAGCCCGGATCCCGCAGCCTCAGCAGCTGCGAGGGCGTATCCATATGGGAATCGTACATCGGCCTATTTCTTCTTCTCGGAGACGGGGGCCAGGGTAGATTTCATCACGCGGCGAACCTTCATTTCCGGGGAACCGTTATAGTAGAGTTCGGCGCCGCCGCTCAGGTCCACGTTCAACACTTTGTCCACCTGTACGGTAAGTTCACCACCGGTTATATTGGCTTCCACCTCAGAGACAGGCAGGGCGGACAAATCGGCCTTCATGTTCCGCTGGCCCTTCACATTCAGGGAGTTGGCTTTTCCGCCCAGGGAGAGTTCTGCCCGTCCGTCGGCATCCAGGGATATGGATTCCATAGTAGCGTCCACCGTGGCTTTGGCCGTTCCACCGGCATTGAGATTCAGTTTCCGGCCGTTTACCGTGGCATGCAGCACGCTGCTGCCGTCGGCCTTGAGATCGATGTCTTTGGTTACGGTGAGAATCAAGGTCGCCTGGCTCTTGTCCTTCATCGAGACAGAGGCCGATGTGCCGGTAACCGACAGATTCTTGAGCTGGGCTTTGTCTTCCAGCTTCAGGGAGAAATCGTTGGCGGTAAACTCATCCACGCCCGTAAGTACCACATTGTCTTCCAGGGTAATCTCCTTAAGCTGAGGGGCATAGATTACGGCACGGAAGACCTGAGCGGGAGCATTCTTGCCCCTCATCTCCTTCTTCACATCCTTGGGCACGTCCTTATCTTTGAAACTCACGTGCAGCACACCGGTTTTAACGTAAACCTCCACATAGTCGGCATACACCTTGTTCACGGTAATCTTGGCATTGTAGTCCCCCTTTGCCAGGGTAACCTCGAAATCTCCACTCACGTCCAGGGCGGTAAACTCACCCACGGGAATGCTCTTTTCCTGCAGTTCGGCACCGTTCTGGGCGGTGGCGGAGAAAGCAAATAGTGTTAAAGCAATAATTGCAATAACCGATTTGAAAGTACTGTTAATAAATGTTTTCATAATATAAAGAGTTTTAATCGTCCAGTTGTTCGGAGAGGATGGCCCACTCCTCTGTATAAGCGTCCATATCCCGCTTCAGGTTCAAGTACTCGGCCGTGAGGTCCATTATGTCGTCCTGCGGGCCGGGGTTTCCCAGTATCTGCTCGATCGCCGCCATCCGCGCCTCGTGGGCGGCAATCTCCTTCTCCAGCCAGTTCACCCGGCTGCGCAGCTTCCGCTGCTCCCGGGACAAGGCTTTCTGCGCCTGGAACTGTTGCTGGGCAGATGCCTTCTTCTCCTCTTCGGCAGGTCTGGCGGATTCCGGCATATCCTTCCGCTCCAATTCGGCCAGGCTCTCCAGTTTCCGCTTCCGCAGGAAATCGGCCACCCCGCCCAAATGCTCCTTCACCTTTCCGTCCCGGAACTCATACAGTTTGTCCACCAGCCCGTCCAGGAAATCCCGGTCATGGGAAACTACAATGAGCGTGCCGTCAAAGGCCAAGAGAGCCTGTTTCAGCACATCTTTGGAGCGGATATCCATGTGGTTGGTAGGTTCGTCCAGCGCCAGCACGTTGTGGGAGGACAGCATCAGTTTGGCCATCCCCAGCCTGGCCCTTTCGCCGCCGCTGAGCACGGAAACCCGCTTGTCAATGTCTTCTCCCTTGAAAAGGAAGGCCCCCAGGATGTCCCTGAGCCTGGTCCTGATCTCCCCTACGGCAATCCTGTCCAGCGTCCCGAAAACCGTCTCGGAAGGGTCCAGGACCTCTTCCTGATTCTGCGCATAATAGCCGATACTGACATTGTGCCCCAGCCGGGCCTCCCCTTCCATCGGCTCCAACTCTCCCATCAGAACCCGCATGAGGGTAGTTTTCCCTTCCCCGTTCCGGCCGATAAGAGCCACCTTCTCCCCGCGCTTGATTTCCACATCGGCATGCCGGAAAACCACTTTCTGCGGATACCCCACAGTGAGGTCCGTTCCCTTGAACACCACATCGCCGGAACGCTGGGCGGGCGGGAACTTTAGGGACAGGCGGGAATTGTCACTTTCGTCTATCTCAATGCGCTCCAGTTTCTCCAGGGCCTTGATCCGGGACTGCACCTGGTTGCTCTTGGTGGGCTTGTAGCGGAAGCGGTTGATGAAATCTTCCGTCTTCTCTATCATCCGCTGCTGGTTCTCATAGGCCGCGGTCTGCTGGGCCATCCGTTCGGCCCGGAGCGTAACATACTGGCTGTAAGGGACCTTATAATCATGGATATGCCCAAGGAGGATTTCCACCGTACGGCCTGTCACGTTATCCAGGAACTTCCGGTCGTGCGAAACCAGCAGTACGGAGCCCCGGAATGCCTTCAGGTAATCCTCGAACCATTCGATGGATTCAATGTCCAGATGGTTGGTGGGTTCGTCCAAGAGCAGTACATCCGGCCTTGCCAAAAGGATTTTGGCCAGCTCGATGCGCATATTCCACCCCTGGCTGAAGGTTTCCGTCTTCCGTTCCAGTTCATCCTCCCGGAATCCCAGGCCGAACAGCACCTTCTGGGCGCGAACTCTGGGCGATTCCCCGGCTTCCAGCGCCAAGGCATCATTCAATTCGTTCAAACGGGCTATCAGTGCGGCATAAGAGGCCGATTCATAATCCGTCCGTTCCCCGAGCTGCAGGGTGATCTGCTCCATCTCCCGTTCCTTCCGATGCTCCTCGTCAAAAACCGTGAGCACCTCCTCCAGAACCGTACGGCCCCGGTGATGCTCCATGATTTGAGGCAGATAGCCAATCCGGATAGCGGATGGCAGGGCCACCGAGCCCGTTGTAGGCTGCTGCTCCCCCGTAATGAGCTTCATCAGCGTGGACTTGCCGGCTCCGTTCTTTCCCACCAGGCCGATTTTGTCCCCGTCGCTGATATGGAAACTCACATCGTCCAGCAGCACGAAACTGCCAAAGGCCACCGTTATGTTGTTGAGGGAAATCATACGGCAGGTTCTCCTTTACGGCAAAGCAGGATGGAAAACTCGAAGAGACCATAGAGCGGAAGGGCCAGGACGAACATGGAGAAGGGATCGCTTGGCGTTATGAAAGCCGCTAATATCAAGACAATTATGAAGGCGTATTTGCGCCATCGCTTTAATACTTGCCGATCCACTATTCCCAGACTGGAAAGCACCAGGATCACTGTTGGGAATTCGAACAGCAACCCTATCAGGAACACCATGGAAGTGAAAAGCGACATATAGGAACTCAGCGAAATGGTATTCACTATGGTGTCGCTAACGGAAAAGTTCACAAAGAACATCAGGCACACCGGCAATACCACGAAATACCCAACTGCCACCCCCAGATAAAACAGGCCGGAAGATAGCCGGAAGGCCTTTTTCACAGCTTTCTTCTCCTTCTCGTACAGGGCCGGGGAAACGAACTTCCAGATTTCCCAGACCACGAAGGGAAAAGCCAGCACCAGTCCGCAGAGGACGGCCACCTTCAGATAAAAGAAAAACTGGGCCGATAAATCAATGTTTATCAGGTCCATGGAGAAATCCACTCCCGGAAGGCGGTACAAAGGAAAATCGGCCCGGGTGGGCCAGAATACGGCCTGGAACAGCGGTTTAGGGATGAAAAGAAATAGCAGAGAAAGCAAGGCAACCGCCAGCACCGAGCGGAACAAAGTCCCCCTCAGGGCTTCCAGATGGTCCCAAAAGGACATTTCTGTGTCCTTATCGGCCACCCTATTTCTCTTCCTTGTTGTAGTTCTCCTTGGGAGCGTCGTCGGCATTGATCTCCTTTTCCACCTCGTTCATCCCCTCCTTGAAACTCTTGACGCCTTTTCCAAGGCCTTTCATCAGTTCGGGAATCTTCCTGCCCCCGAAAAGGAGCAGGATTACGGCCACGATGGCCACTATCTCCCAGGTTCCTATCATCAGTAACGGAATCATACTCTATCGGCATTAATATACTGTTCAAACAAATCGCAAATCACCTCCGGGCAGCGCGTGGGCATGAAAGTTTCCTTGTTCAGGAAGCCCAGCACCACCATTCCCTCGGCGCACAGGACACCTTCCTGGTTATAAACGGCCTGCCGAATGAACATCTTGGCCATGGGGACCTTGTTCACTTCGGCCGTAGCAGTGAGCACATCCCCCATCCGGGCGGGATGGCGGAAATGGCACTCCACCGAAACAATGGGTACCAGCACGCCCAACTCGCTTTCGCACTTTTCAATAGGAAATCCCAGCCGGACCATCATCTCGTCCCGGGCTATCTCGAAGTAGCGGATATAGTTGGAGTGATGCACCACCGCCATCTGGTCGGTTTCGTAGTACCTCACCGGGAATGTTGCTTTGAATATCGCCATAACAAAAATGTTATCGATACAAACAATTTTGTTTTATTTACTTTCTCTAAGCTGTTTAATCTTAGATTCAAGACTTTCGATTCGGGAAAGGGTATCGGCCTCCTTTTTGCGCTCGTTTTCAATGACGGCGGCCGGAGCATTGTTCACAAAACGCTCGTTGGAAAGCTTTCCACGGATACCGGCCAGGAATTTCTGCTGATACTCCAGGTCCTTTTCGGCTTTTTCAATCTCTTCCTGCACGTTTACCAAACCGTCCAGCACTACCAGCATCTCATGGGTGCGGACCAGGAATCCTACGCCCTGGGCATCGCCGAAACCTTCCGTCACGGCTACTTTGGCATTGGCCATTTTCTCTATGACGGGAAGGACAGCCTGCGGGAAAGAAGCGCTCTTGATAAGGAGCGTAAGCGTTTCCTTCGGGCCGATGTTCCGCTGGTTGCGGACGCCGCGGACCCCGTTCACGGTTTCCATGGCCAGGGCGAAGTTGTCCAGCACGGCCGGATCGAAAGCCTCCGCCTTGGGAGTAGGAGCATACATGATGGTCTCCCCTTCCTTGCGTTCTGCCAAATCCTGCCAAAGTTCCTCCGTTATGAACGGCATAACAGGATGGATGAGTTTCAGGAGCGCCTCGAAGAAGCCAAGCGTGGCCTGCTGGGTAGCAGGATCCACAGGCTGGCCGAAAGCAGGCTTGATACTCTCCAGATAGGAAGAGCAATAGTCGTCCCAGAAGAGCTTGTAAATGGTCATGAGAGCATCCGAAATGCGGAATTTTCCATAATGGTCTTCCACCAGGCCGATGGTGTCCGAAAGCTTGGCGCGGAACCACTCCACGGCCAGTTTCTGGGCTTCTGTCTGCGGGATATCGGCCACCTGGAAGCCTTTCACCAGACGGTAACTGTTCCAAATCTTGTTGCAGAAGGCGGCACCTTGCTTGATTTGTGCCTCATCATAGAATATGTCATTACCTGCACTGGCACAAAGCAGCATTCCGATACGGACTGCATCGGCCCCGTAATTCTCTATCAGATCCAACGGATTGGGGCTGTTCCCCAGGGTCTTGGACATTTTCCTGCCAATCTTATCACGCACGATGCCCGTGAAATAAACGTTGGAGAAAGGCTCTTTACCCATGAATTCATCGCCAGCCATGATCATGCGGGCCACCCAGAAGAAAATGATGTCCGGGGCCGTGACCAAGTCGTTGGTAGGATAATAATATGAAAGATCGGCATTGGGCTTATGATCCGGATGACCGGGCATATCCGGGTCGAAAACGGAGATGGGCCACAGCCAGGAACTGAACCAGGTGTCCAATACATCCTCGTCCTGCTTAAGATCTTCTGCCTTGAGGGAAGGATTGATAGCCTGCGCAGCCTTAAGTGCAGCTTCAGCTGTTGCTTCTACCACGTATGAGCCGTCCGGCAGGTAATAGGCCGGGATACGCTGGCCCCACCAGAGCTGGCGGGAGATGCACCAGTCACGGGCATTCTCCATCCAGTGGCGATAGGAATTCACATACTTCTCCGGGATGAACTTGGTGCGGCCGCTTTCCACGGTTTCCAGGGCCACTTTGGCCAGCTGGTCCATCTTCAGGAACCACTGGGCGCTGAGTTTAGGTTCAATCACGGCATCCGTGCGTTCGCTGTAACCCACCGGCGAGGTGTAATCCTCCACCTTCAGCAGATTGCCGGCCTCTTCCAGCATCTTCACAATCTTCTTGCGGGCCACAAAGCGGTCTTCACCCACCAGGATCTGCGCCTTTTCGTTCAGCTTTCCGTGATCGTCGATGATTTCCAGTACCGGCAGATTGTGCCTCAGGCCGATCTCATAGTCGTGCACATCGTGTGCAGGTGTCACCTTCAGGCAGCCCGTTCCGAAGTCCATCTCCACGTAATCGTCCTCAATCACAGGAATTTCCCTGTTGATGAGCGGAATGAGCACTTTCTTTCCTTTCAGCCAGAAATGACGTTCGTCCTTAGGGTTCACGCAGATGGCGGCATCGGCCATGATGGTTTCCGGACGCGTAGTGGCAATCACCAGATACTTGTCTGTGGGGTGGCCGTTTCCGTCGGAGATAAAGTATTTCAGATGATAGAAATGGCTCTTGGTGTCCTTGTGGATTACTTCGTCGTCACTGACGGCGGTGAGGGCCTCCGGGTCCCAGTTCACCATCCTCACGCCCTTGTAGATCCACCCCTTCTTGTAGAAATACACGAAGGTGTTGATAACCGCCTCGCTCAGAGCCGGTTCCATGGTAAAGCGGGTGCGGTCCCAGTCGCAGGAGCAGCCCAGTTTGCGAAGCTGCTGCAGGATAATGCCGCCATGCTCCTCCTTCCATTCCCAGGCGTGCTTAAGGAATTCTTCCCGGCCGATCTCCTCCTTGGAAATGCCCATGGCCTTCAACTTGGCCACCACCTTGCTCTCCGTGGCAATGGACGCATGGTCCGTACCGGGTACCCAGCAGGCATTCTTCCCGTCCATCCGGGCCTTGCGGATAAGGACATCGTTCAGGGTATTGTTCAGCACGTGGCCCATATGCAGGATGCCCGTCACGTTGGGCGGCGGAATCACTATGGTATAGGGCTCCTTCTCGTTGGGTTCACTGTGGAAGCACTTGTGGTCCAGCCAATAGGCATACCACTTGTCTTCCACTTCTTTAGCACTGTATTTAGCGGCTAACTCTTTATTCATAAATATCGGTTTATTTCAATCTTACAAACTCAAGATTCGCAAATGCAAAACTTGAACTACAAATGTACGGAATTTTTGTTAATTTTGCAGAAATAATAAGTGACAATGGATAACAACAATAACCAGCCCAAGCCCCAGAACCAGCTGAGTCTGGAACTGAACCCCCAGTTCACCAAAGTCTCCTACTCCAACCTGGCCATCATTTCGCATTCCCGCAGCGAATTCATCATCGACTTCGCAGCCACCCTCCCCGGCCTGCCCAAGGCCCAGATAGGAGACCGCATCATCATGACGCCGGAACATGCCAAACGGCTGATGAACGCCCTGTTCGACAACATTTCCAAATACGAGGCCCAGAATGGCGTGATAGACCTTAGCGGAGGTAAGGGCCCGCAGCCTGGCTCCACCTTCAATCTCAACGATTTCGGCCCATTTGGCGGAAACGGCGGAAACAAATCGTAAAATGGACTTAGGGAAGATCAAGGCTTTTGCCTTTGATATCGACGGCGTAGCTACCAACGGAACCTTGCTGTGCATGCCGGACGGCGATTTCCTTAGGCTGTACGACGCCAAGGACGGCTTTGCCATCCGGATGGCCTGCATGAACGGCTACCCGGTGGCCGTCATTACGGGCGGAAGTTCGGAAAGCATACGGAAACGAATGACAGCCAGCGGAATAAAGCCGGAAGACGTATTCCTGCACTGCCGGGACAAGATGGTTGAATTCCGCCAGTTCTGCGAACGATACAAACTGCATCCGGAAGAAGTGATGTACTTTGGTGACGACATTCCGGACGTGGAGGTAATGGAAGCCTGCGGCTGCGCCGTCTGCCCGGCCGATGCCGTTCCCGAGGCCCAGAAAGCCGCCGACTGGATAACAGAAGCCGCCGGTGGCAAAGGATGTTTGCGAGAAGCCATAGAAAAGACCCTGAAAAAGCAGGGCCGATGGGTTTTCGACCCGGTAGTTTATAAGAAAAGATTTTAGCCGATGGATTTGAAAGGCTGGCATGTAATCCTGGGCAGCAACTCCCCCAGACGCAGAGAATTGCTAAAAGGCTTGGATATTGATTTCGAAGTAGATACGGGAAACGATTTCCAGGAGAACTTCGGCCCGGAAATCCCCTACGGCCAGGTACCCCGGCTGATGTCGGAAGGCAAGTCCCTGGGTTTCCATCGGCCCCTAAAGGAAAAGGAAATCCTTATCACGGCCGATACCATGGTCATCCTCCCACCGGAAGGAAAGCGGCCGGGGGAAATCCTTGGAAAACCCAAAGACCGGGAAGACGCCATAAGGATGCTCCGGGACCTCAGCGGGCGCAAGCACCATGTAACCACAGCCGTCACCCTCCGGGACAGCTTGCGCAAAGAGACCTTCGACGTAACCACCCAGGTTTGGTTCAAAATCCTTACGGAAGAGGAAATCGCCTATTACGTAGATACTTACAAGCCCTTCGACAAGGCCGGGGCCTATGCCATCCAGGAATGGATAGGCCATGCAGGCATCACCCGCATAGAAGGTTCCTATTTCAATGTGGTGGGATTCCCGGTGCAGCGGGTCTATGAAGCCCTCCTGCGCTTTATCGACTGACAAACTCCACGTCAAAATCCCGGCAGAGATGCTGTACGGCCGTCCGGGCCGATACGGCGGCCGGAGGCAGCCCGCCCGAATAAGCGGTACGCTGTCCGGCAAAGTACAACCCTTTCCTATAACGGGACGGAGCATTGTGGACGGCCTTTCCGGGCATCCAATGGGTCATATAACTGCCCTCGAAGGTGTCGCAATAGCGTTCGTAAGTGAGCGGAGTGGCCAGATCGGTCACTTCTATATTTTCCTCAATCTCTGGAATATAGCGCTTAACCCGCTCTATGAAAGCCTGGATTACGGCTTCTTTCTTCTCCTTGTAGCTTCCGTCCTCCCGGGCAGAGAGCCAATAGCCATAGGACCAGCCGCCCAGCAGCGAAGTGATTACCGTGCAGCCTTCGGGAGCATAATCCGTATTCCGGGAATAATTATTCACTATCAGGAAGTTATAACTGCGGCCGGCAGCCTCCAGCGGCGGGTCGAAGATCATCTGCATGCTCCGCGGATAGGCCTGCAGATTGGCCTTCAAACCAATGGCCAGGAACATGCAATGTTCGGCCACCAGCTTTTTGCGCATCTGACGGGCCCAGCGGTCCTGAAGGGGCTCCTGGAACA
>Ga0310690_10006472_pt1 | contig 15392 bp, 31 predicted proteins | sample AusTroGonzalo_MG_2_FD_207661 | JGI IMG/M metagenome (GOLD analysis project Ga0310690, IMG submission 207661) | Bovine rumen microbial communities from tropical cattle in Woodstock, Queensland, Australia - Gonzalo_04 (v2) (version 2) | ecosystem: Host-associated > Mammals > Digestive system >... | reverse complement strand
GCCATGTCGGAGTATGTAATCTTGTGGTCATTGGCCTGAGTAGCAACCAGGCTCTGCTTTGTGGACTGTCTCGCAACCGTCTGCCTATTAGTTGTTGACCCTGCTTTCATAGTGCCTCCTTAAATTTTAGTGTATTCCATATTGTTTGCGACCATGCACCGCTTCAAAGCGCCAAAGGCTTCCGCAGTCCCGGTCACTTCAAAGCGAAGCGTATGAAGCTTCGGAGTGGGTGGTCTTTCCTCTGCAACCGGGCGGATGAACTGTGCAGTAGTCTGCGGAGGAGGAGCAATAGGCTCATCCTCGTCCTCTTCGCTGACTTCTGGTTCAGTGAACACAGCTTCAGCTTCCCGTGCCTTGCGCTCTTCCTCGGCTTTCTGAATAGCCTCAAGGCGTTTTCCCTCGGCGATTGCCTTGGAGAGATTCTTCGTTTTGCCGTACTCAGACAGCATGGCGGCTTCGTAGGGACTCCCCATACTGCGGATGGTGTCCAGTCCCTCCTTGAAGTCCTCAATTTGGGCGGTGATGGAGTTGGCCGCATCGATCTCGCTGAATGTGGCGTTCAGCCACTTGGGATCGAACACATCCTCAAAGGTGATGAAGTCCGCCACGTCGGAGGAGTGGTCATCGAAAAAGTCGGAGAGCCGCTGGCGCTTCTGCTCCTTGACCTCGTTCTCCATCGTCTTGATTTGTCCGTCGATGTTGGACGAAGCGCCGCTGACAATCCCGGTCAGCTCCTTGCACTTTGCCTCATACTCTTCGTAGGGTTTCATCCAGATCTTCTTGACGGCCTTGCGCTGGCTGTCGATGCCGTCCCTCACCTTGTTGAGGTTGGCGCGGAGTTTCTTGGCATCCGCTATGGCATCCTCCGTGACCACCATCGTGGCGTAAGGGGTCAGTTCCTCAGTGAGCCAGTCACGAACCGCTTCAAAGTTCGTTTCGATTTGGGTGTTGGCAACCGTTGCAAGGTCGGTGGTTACCTCAAACTGAATTTCCGACATCCTGTTCGTACATCTCCTTTCGTATCAGATAGCTTCTGCGGTGTGCGACTCTGGGATTCCAACCGCAGTTGTCGCAGTCGCCATCTTTCCGTTTATCCTGCGGGCAGACAATGGCTGCCCGGTTGTAAATGCACCCGTCAGGGTAGAGAACCGTCCTATCTAAGTTGGTAAAGGTGATGTCGGGTGCGTAGATGTATTCTTCGTCCATGTAGTTCCTTCCTTCAGATTCTCAGCGGCGTCGATGGTACGGTATCGGTTTCAACGCACCGCCAAAACTTTTCTTCCTCCGCCAACAGGTATTCCATGTTGTCTTCCATGTCCTCGCAAAGGAAGAGATATTCCCGGATGACGGATTCGGTTTTCCCTATGAGTTCCGCTTGCAGATAGGCATACCGAAACCCAGTTGCGAGAAGCTGGTGGGAGAGCTGGCAGAGGTATCCATCCGGCACACGACCATTCCATTTCTGCCAATCAGCCTTGCTCATCAGCGTGGCGGTCTTGATTTCAAGGATGCCCTGATCGCCGTCCTCATCCAGCAGTTCACCATCCAGTGTGGCTCTCAGCCAGGGGCGCTCCTCCTGATACACGAAATCAAAGGGGCGGTAGGTGAGCGTGAGTTCCGGGTGCTTCGCCATGAACAGGCTGCGGAGCGCATCCTCTGCCCGGTTGCCGTAGGCTACGGCTTCGTTGTCGGACAAGTCCTTCGACTTTGCTTTCCCGGTCTTCAGCTTCCACAAATCCAGTTTGGACATAAAGCCCATTCCGAGAATAGCCGAAGCTTCGGACGCCCCTATGTGTCCGTCCCTCGCGGACAGCCACTCATCACGGTTCTCATGGTGTTCGTAGACGATTCCCATTCAGCCACCTGCTCTGACATATCCGTAACGGTAACAGGAGTACCGCTTGCAGTTGGTACACTCCGGCTTGGGGCAAGAAAGGCACTCGTCGATGTCCCGCTGATCCGCGACTTTTTGCCGATGGTCACGGCGCATATCGCTCTCGCTGCTTGCATACACGCTGTCCCACGGTCTGACCGCCGTAGCCATAGATTCAAAAACGGTTTTTCTCATTGGCGTGTCGCCTCCAGTTTCTTTGCGACATCAAGAATGTCATAGACCTTTTTCCCGGTAGGGGAGTATGAGGGGAGGTCGGCGGTGAACTTCATGGCGGTCGCTCTGCTCACGCCCAGTTCGCTCATGACATTGGCGGTAGTCATAAAGCCGCCGTACCTCTCGTAGAGGACAGACCGCCGATCCGAAACCGCACGGTCTGTATTCAGCTTCACCCTTGGCATGACTCCATCAAAGCAGGTCAGGCAGACGGTCTTTCGCCTTAAAGTTGTAGTAGCCGAGGATCTGGCGGGCGTACTTCGTAGCGCCGGGGGAGGAGGATACCTTCCCGTCACGCACGATGGCGTAGGGAGCGACCTTCTTCAGCCGAGTCACGAAGGTCTTGGGCTTGAACTGCCCACCGTAGGTCTTGCAGAAGATGAACATTCCCTGAAGAATTTCCCGGCACAGGCTGTCGGATGCGCCACCCCAGGTCTTCTTAATAAGAGTGAGATAATCGACATACTCTTCAGCGGTCATTGCTCCATAGGCTTTCATCAGCGTGGACAGGGCAACGATCTTGTTGTCACCCTTGCTGCCCTTGAAGTCGATGATGAAGCCACACTTCTCCGCCAGCTTGACCATGTTGGTCACGTCGGGGTCTCCTGCATTCATCATGGCCCGGAGCTTATCGTTGATGTTCACGGAGCGGGCAAACTTGCCGTTCTGCTCAAGGAACATATTGACCTCATCGAGCCAGGTCATGCCGTAGAAAACCTTGCAGTCAACAAGAAGATCCTCATTCTTGTTCAGGGTGATGAGCACACGTTCGGTGTGGTGGCCGTCTACGATCCAGTATTTACCGTCGCGGAAGCTCACCTTGATGGGGTTGACCAGGTTGGGGTCGAAGTTGTCGATGATTTTCTTGACTCGCTCCGGGTCGATGGTTCGCTGATAGAGTTCGTCAACGAACAGGAACTTGGTATTGAGTTTCTTGTACTCAAACCGAAAAGCGCGGGCATATTTCATTTAAGTCTCTCCTTTACTTCTCGCCACTCGGCGTCAAATTCTTTCATCACGGCAAGGACTTTCCTGCCGTTGTCGGTCGCTACATCCATGTGCAGGTCAATGGAGTTGTGGTACTTGTTGATGAAGTCTTCCTGGAGCATCCGCAGATCTTCCAGCAGATCTTCGATACCGTACTCGACCACGGCGTTCTTATTCGTCGTGCGCTTATCCTGCTCGGCAATTTCCTGTGCGACAGGGGATAGGGTTTTCGGCTTGCTGATATTCCCAGAGGGAAACTTGACCTTTGGCGTGGGGTTGCGGATTTCTTCAACCGCTTCCGCTATCTGCTCCGGCTCCATCTTCCGCATATCTGCGATATCGGATTTGTTCGCCTTGGTTTCGCCTGAGAGGATTTCATCTTTAAATCCTGGGACAACAGCTTCGGCGGCATCCAAACCGCGACCGAATTCTACGGCAGTCCTGACAGCCTTTTCGGAAATTCCATGTTCCTCGGCGATGATTTTCCGCGTTTTGGGGTCTTTATCTGGTTGGTGGCCATTTGGGCCAACAACCTCTTTTGCCGTAAACTGGTTTTTCCCGGACGGGTTGGGGGTAGATTTCTGAAGAGCCTCGTACTCTTCCTGAATCAGCTTGTCGTATACGACTTTGCTGATGTTGCGGCGTCCGAGTTGGTTTCGGCATATCCATGCCACCACATCCCATTCATTGGAGAACTCTTGCTCAATGGTGGTGTAGGGGATTTCCGGGTGGCGTTGGATGATGTCCCATCTGTTATGACCATCTACAAGGATGTTCGTGCCTGCCCACAAGACAAGCGGCTCTCTTACGATGCCGTCAGATACGATGTTCTCTTCAAGCCTGCGGCGTTCTTCTTCGCTCGGCTTCGGAATCTTATCCCGGAACCGAGGATCAACGATGATGTCCAACGGGCTTCTCCTTTCTTCGTTGATAGTCCGTCATAACGGACATCGGTGGTGCTACTCTTCAGATATCCCCAGGATATCCATGATGGTCTGCTTGATCGGCGTCTTCTTGGTCGTGCCGTCCATAATCCGTTTGATGGTGGAGTTGTCACAGAATCTCCCGGTTCTGGCCGTCACTTCGGCGCACAGCCACGCCTGCGTCTTATCAAGGTCGATCAGCCGATGCTTGACCGCCTTTCTGAAATCTTCAGGCGGCATATCCCCCCTCCTTTCCTCCATGTTGTGCCGTTAAGTTGCGCAAACCCAATATTTTGCTATTGCATTTGCCACACTTGTGTGTTATTATGATGTCGCCAGACACAATAGATAACACAACGCACGGGTAGCATTTGCCGGGGCTTGGGTTTGTTTTATGTAAAACACAACTTTCAAGCATAATCTAACACAAATAAAGCAAGCTGTCAAGCACCTGCGGCACAAGTTACACAAGTTCAGCAAATTGCACAAAAAGGAGGTTATGTTCTGGTGTTTTACGACAACTATGTTAGGTTGTGCAACGAACAGGGTGAGGGGCCGACGGTGGTTGCAAAAAAGGTCGGCGTGGACAAGTCCGCTGCCTCAAGATGGTCAAAAGGTTCACTGCCACGGGACACGACATTGGTAAAGATTGCAGACTACTTTGGCGTTACAGTAGGAGAATTGATGGGAGATGAGCAGATAAAGCCGGAAACTGAGCGAGTCGGTGAGAAAGAAACAGAGAACGCAACTATCAATAGCGGTCTTGAAGCTGCGCTGGAGGCTTTGCGCAATCAGCCGGGGCGGAGAGCGTTGCTGTCCGCGACAAAGAACATGACCGAGGCACAGGTATTGAGATTCGCCGATTGGCTGGCGGATGTGACAGGAGGTAATAAGGATTGAAGTATATTGCTGGGGCAGACTATTACGTTCATTGGTTGCCGTTCCCGGAGGACAATGGGACGGATGGCGCCGCTGTCGTTCCCAACGATGACGGCACGTTCTCGATCCTGATGGATGAGAAACTGCTTCAGAATGCGAAGAAAGCGTACACCACCTATCAGCACGAAGTTTGTCATATCGAGGACGATGACTTTTATAATGAGAAGCCAATCTCTGAGATAGAGAAAATCTAAAGTGAGGGTTTGGATTTGCCTATATCGGGAGGCGATACTATTAATCAAAAATTAAAACCGAAGAAAAAATACAAGTACGTCCGAGAAACAGAGGTCGTGAACGGCCACCGCTATGAGGCCAGAGGAAAGACAAGAGCAGAGGCAAGAAAAAAACTGGCCGCTAAAATAGAAGCGGCCAGTAAAGGCGATGTCAGCATTGGCGGTGACATGACGGTAGGACAGTGGGTGTCGGTGTGGCTGTCAACATACTGCAAGCCCAGGATCAGAAAGCCGGGTGAGCCGAAGTTGAAAGGCACGACCAACGAAGCTACATATAAGGAAGCGGAGCAGCGGTGCAGGCTCTATATCGTTCCGGCAATAGGCAATCTTAAAATAAAAGAAGTCACGACGCCACACTTGCAGAAGATCCTGAACGACAACAAGGACAGTTCGTTCTCCTTGGTGTCCAAGCTGAGTATTACGATTAAGCGTGTCTTCCGGCAGGCGGCAATAGACCGGGTGATACCGTATGACCCATCCGTTGGCCTTGTCCTCCCAGCCGCTAAAAAAGGGAAAAGGCGGTCTTTATCCGACGATGAGAGAAATTATTTTCTCAAAGCCGCAGATAAAAACCGCCACGGGCTGTTATTCCGTTTTCTCGCCGCCACTGGGCTGCGCCCAAACGAACTGGCCGCGCTCCGCGTTGGCAGCGTGGATATAGACAAGCGCCTGGTTCATGTGACCCAGGCGGTGGAAACGGGGACGGATGAGGTATCGACGCCGAAGACAGACTCCGGCGTGAGGTTCACCGTCATCAACACGGCAGACGATCCGACCATAGCGGAGGATATCAGGACGCTTATCGGTGAACGGGATGCCGATGAATTTCTTTTCACTAAAAAGAATGGCGGTATGCTCTCCCGGCAGGCGCTCAAGATCTACTGGGCATCCTTTTCCCGGACATGGGACTTGGAGATGGGGGCAGAGCATACCAAGCAGGGACACATCTACGATCCGTCCGACTTGAAGTATGACGGTACACCGTTATACCCAGACCCAGCCGACCCATCGAAGCCGAGGGATGGCCACCGTCTTCCGCAGGACATTGTGCCGTACTGCCTACGCCACACCTTTGGCACGGACATGAAACGGCGGAATGTGCCTATCGAAGTGACCAAGTATCTCATGGGGCATTCGGACATCACCACCACCTCAAACATCTATCAGGACTCTGGAATTAAGGATGCAATACGCGCTGTAGACATCCTTGATACGCAGCTCAGTGTGGCAAAAAATGTGGCAAATTCTGAGTGACACTCAAAAAACCCAGTGTTTTCAATGGGTATAGCGTCGGGGCAAAGTGCTTCACACGCATGAGGTCACTGGTTCGAGTCCAGCAGTCTCCACCAAACGAGAGATCCCGGAAAACCTTGATTTATCAAGGGATTCCGGGATTTTTCTTTTTCCCAAAATGGTGGTAGTTTGCCGCCGCTAATGTCAAAACTATTCAGAAATGTATAGTTTTGGTGTGGCAAAAATGTGGCAAATAATTGTGTCCAATTAAATGGACAGGGGAGCCGTAGGCGTTTTCGCTTGCGACTCCCCTTTTTTTATTTATCCTCATCCGCCCTGGGCTTGGAGTTCCGTTGGCGGTATTCCCTCATGTATGCCGCTTGGTAGGCCCGGACTCTCTCCCGGTTCTTTTCTCTCCACTCCCGATTGTATGCAAGTCTTCGCTCTCGGTTCTTACGGTAGTATTCCCGTTGTCTCTCCCGGCGCTTCTGTCGGGCATACTCTTCGCCCGTCATTCATCATCGTCCTCATTGGCGGGCAACTCATACATCTCCAGCATATCCATGTCCATCGAGGACAGGAGTCCCATCGTTGCTTCAAGGATGTTGTTGTCCAGCTCGGCCCCTATCTCAATGAGGTCACCCACTTCAACATCAGGCAGCTCCTCGGCGTTGAGCAGGTACATATAGGTGATGATGCCCATTGCGGCGCACTTCAATTCATAGTCATCCATATTTAATTCCCCTCACCAATTTGCCGACGCTGGCAAATTGGTTTTTATATAATATCTCCGGCAGATAGCATCCGCAGCGTGAGCAGTATTTGCGTGAACCACGGATGTCTATTTTTAGGGGCAATCCGCAGGAAAAGCAGGTTTTAGATTGTTCCTCGTCATACCTCCTTTTTGCTTCTGTCACCAAAGCATCAACTGTCTTTCCCGCTGCCACAGCCGAGAACCTATCCAATCCCTCAAGCAATTCATCCACATCCAAAGACAAAGACCGCATTAAATCGGAATAGGTGTGGTAAGGAGTGAAGGTCACGGCGCTGCGATCAATTTTCCTTGTGAAGTTTGCGCATCTGTACTGGGATGAAACGTAGGTGAGTTTAACATTGCACTTGCCAGCGTTGGGTGGCACGGTGCAATAAAACTCGCATTCAATACAGCAGGCCATCTATACTCTCCGGCGGATCAGGCAGGGAAGTCCACGCCACGATAAAACCATCAATGTCAAACTTCTCTTTGAGGGCAGGTACAAACCAAAACTGGGGGATGCCGTTGATGTCGTCCACAATGTATCCCTCCCGGACGGTAGGGAACGGAAACTGCGTGGGGATAAACACCAGAACGCTCTCAAAGGCATCCGGTATTTTCTCCGCCGTGTTGTTCCATCCATCACTCATTGTGAATACCCCCAGTAACTGTCCCGGTGCATGGATTGGTAGCTACCGTCCATGAAATATTGGGGAAAGACGTGTCCTTGGGACACTGGCTCATCAGCAAACGGCACAGGCCGCAGGGCAGTTTATAGCCGCAGGAGTTCAGATAGCTACAAGCGGTGCCGGTTCCGATAGTCCCTTTCCCGTTTGTCGTGGTGAAATCATTGTTGGTGGTCATTTGAGTTCTACCTCCCATCCTTTTTCAAAATAAGCGGTCTTCCGCATATCGTAAGCGGTAAGCTCTCCGTTGATGTGGCAGTCCATGTTCTTCATGAACCGCTCATGGAACTTGTCCAGCCAATCGTCAGGCATATCCATGTCGCAGCCGATGGTGTAGACCATCAGATCGAGAACCATCTTTCCCCCAGCTTCCACGCCAAGGTCGTATGCCTTGTCTACATCGGCCTGCGACTTAGGGATTTTGTTGGGATTCGTTTTAGATTTTTGAGGCATTTGCGTCCTCCTCCGACCACACTGGCCGCTCCGCTTTCCAGCGACGCCACTTGAAGATCCGCCAAATGGGAGGCTCACGGTCGAGCCACTTCTTGAACTCGGCGATGTACTGGAGCCGGAGATTGTACCGCTTCTTATGCTCTTGGCGTTCGCTCATGTCTGTTCCTCCTTATCTGCCGGGATGATGGTGGGGGCGGATTCTTCGGCCCTTTCAAACATTTTGTAGCGAATCCAACATCCGCTGTCCCACCTCTGCATAGGGGAATCAGTTTCAAACGCTTCGTGATACATTGATTGCCTCAGCGCACCCGCATCAATCAGCCTCCCATGTTCCGGGACGGAGACGAGAGGGCACGGAAGCTTCGAGTATTTATTCTCGTCACCCTTTGCGTAGCAATACTCACCACAAAATCGACACTCAGCACAGCTTATCGGCATCTCCATGCCCTCGATATATACGCTCATTCTGTTTCCTCTCTCACATATCAAAGTGAACTCTCACATACTGCCCCGGAACGTCAGTTTTGAAATACATTTCGCCGTGGTAATCGTCCTCACAATATCCCGTCCATTGGTCAACGAAATATTCCTCGGTTACTCCGTTGGTATTTTTGAAATGCTCTATGTCCTCTTTATCAAGCGAAACAAATTGTGCCGTGTACCATTCAATTCCGTCTGTATCCATGAGAGCATCCAACTTTTTGGCGAGAAACCCAATCTTTGAAACGCACTTTGCGATTTCTTTTACTTCCTTGAAGGTTTCCATCATGTTTCCTCCTTCGTTACGGGTTTCCATGCCTCACTCATTTTCGTTTCCTCCGCTTGCCGGGATGATGGTGGGTGCATCAGATACATACATCTCAAAACACTCAAACGCCCTCGCCCAATTACGGGGCTGATGTTGTTTGCAGTAATTGTCGGTTTCCTGTTCTACACAAACACTCTCCAACGCATCCGCATCAATCAGCCTCCCATGCTCCGGGACGGGGATGAGAGGACAATTTTTGTACCGCTTTCCCGCAATCAGCGAAAAGGTTTCCTCAAACTCCTTGTTGAGAGCCATGCAAACATAGTCATCTGGATTGACCTTTTCTCTAAAGGGACAGTAAAAACAGCTTGTCGGCATCTCCATGCCCTTGATGTAAACGCTCATGGTTCACGCTCCGTTTCCAATCCCATAGTTGGGATCGCCACCGTGGGCCGGGTTGACGCAGGCCGTGAACTTGCAATACCCAAGGTCTGTTTTGAAATCGCAAACATAAGGGCATCTGCCTCCCCGTACATTGCCAAACGAAATGGTGGCGTTCGTGCTTGTGACGGTCTTCACGTTGTTGCACGGACACTCTGGCATCCACGGCGCAAGCGCCCGCCCGCACTTAGGGCAAATCCATCCCTCACTCATTCAGATTTCTCCTTTGGCAAAAGTTCCACGCTCTGAATATCGCTGTCGATTACAAAAATATCACTGTACGGGTCATCATCTTCGTTGTGGCAGTAAAGGATAGCATAGTCCGCTGCTCCGATGTTCATGCGCTCGATCCACCAAATAGCGCCCTCTGCTTTTGGATAGCCCACCTTGATTACCGTGCCGTCCTCAAACGCGATAAGGACATCTTTGTTATAGCAGCCTATTTCGTCATTCGGATATTCCGCGCCCTCACATTCAACGAGGTCATCTGAGCAGCCGTAAACTTTTATCATTCCTCGCCCTCCATCCTTACAGGCCAGATCGTGTCCGCCCATACCGATACCCCACACACCGGGCAGGTTATATGGCAGGTCATGACCTCTGACTTTCGATACTGGATTCTGGACTTGCACTCGGGGCAGGTCTCCTCGTAAATCGGAATGGGCTTTTTCTCCACGACTATCATATGGTCAGCCCCCTCCACTTCGGTACGCAATCGCCGTTATCGGGATCGCAGTCGGCGTCGGCGTAGGCGCAGATGGCGCACATCTCGTACTCGCACAAAACAAAGTCCAAATCCTTGAGCGCCGCTTTCAGCATCTTCCTGGTTTCTTCATGCTTCTTTTGGAGTGTTTCTTTCAACTCCGCATTCTGTCTGCGGAGTTCTTGGAGTTCAAGGTCTTGCTCGGTCATATTCATTCCTCATAGCTTTCCAGTTGATTTTCTTTCCGCACTCAGGGCAGTAGTCGAAGTGTATAAGCGGAGTATTCTTCCGACGGTCGAGGAAGTCTTTCAGTGTGTACTCTTTGCGTTTCAGCACCTCTATCACGTCAAGCCCCCATTCGGCGGCATCACGGTCAAGAGATTCGTTCCAGCGTATTGTTTCTGAAATTTTAGCTTCGATGTTGGTAAGCGTAACCAACCCATTCCGCTCGTCAAGGTAAAGGCCGACGATGCACTCATGCTCCGTCATGGGCGCACCACCCTGTTTTCCCATTTTTTGTAGGCATCCAAGTACGCCTCATCCTTATCGCCGTTGTAGGTGAACTCGTAGTACATACCATCGGGCAACGGCGTGGAGAGCAGCGCCTTGTGGTTCTGAAGCGTCTTGCAGTACCAGACAATGAAGACATCCTCTTTACCAAAAGAAATATTGTCGGTTGGGCCTGTGTGCGAAACAGCGTAGCTATACACCGTTTCCTTGGCCCATTCCATAAACTCAGCTTGGGTCATTTCTGTTCCTCCGTTTTGGTCTTGACCATCTTCTTCAGCTTGGAGTTGCTGCCAAAGATCTTGATTGCCAGCGCAGCGGTGAACGCAGAGTAGGCGTTGTCTTCCTCGCCCTCCGACAGCTTCACGATGGTCTTCGTGCCATCCTGCCAGAAAACGATAGTGGCAGGGCCGGAGCGCAGTATGCGCTTGGGGGTGTAAATGCGGTCTGCAAATGCCTCCTCTATTTCTCGCAGAGGAACGCAAGCATTAACGGGGGCGAAATCAAGAGATGCTAAATGGCTTATGGGGTAATATCCATCTCCAATTTTTGCTTCACAAGACGGGAGGAGATCTGCCCCCATATACCCCAGCTCACGATAATCCTCCACAAGTCTCCCGTGATTATCGAACATCATGGTTTATTCCCTCCTTAAAAAGTGTTTCCTGTCCGTCTATTTCTTCCGGCGGAGTCGGATATCCCCTAACCAGCCGGATGATTGGATTGCCGTTATATGCCTTGTTGTACATACCGCAGGCATCGTAGGACAGCCGCCAGTCAGATGCCTCGCTGTCCGTGATGCCGTACACCTCGCACTTGCTCAGATAACGGGAGCGGTATCGACCATGCAAGAAATGGTCGCACGTCTTGCATTTATTTCCGGGGCTGAATCCGAACTCCCGGTGCATCAGATCAATCTTTCGTATGGTCATAGGCGAAAGATTGAAAAGTCTCTACGCTGCGGTCGTTTGCCGTTGAGCGTCTCAGACAGATGCCCATAGTTGACTCCAAGTTCTTTGGCGGCAGTCAGTAAAGACGGGAACTTAATCATTTCCCCATTGGCCTTGACAACGGATACTGGCATACGCCCATAGTCGCGCTTCATGCCCATAGCCTGGTAGTCGGTATTCCCCCATACAGTTTTCATATGAGAAAGGGTTAGTGGGTCGTTGGTCTGCTCCTTGTTTGTTGCCCATTCAAGGTTGACCATTCGGTTATCTGCTTTAATCCCATTCTTGTGATTGACCGTGGGCTTGTCACTTGGGTTGGGGATGAACGCCGTTGCTATGAGTCGATGAGCTTTAACGCAACGGCGCTCACCATTAACGCATAGGGTGTAGTAAAGATAGCCGTACTTGTCCGTGGCAGGCTTCAGCACTTTCTTTGATGCAATGCTATATACATCCCCATCAGAAGAAACGAGATAGTGATTTGGGAATATGGGGGATGGTTTCCATTCAGAGGTACTCATCAAGGTCACCCTCAATTCCGGCATCCTCATCGCCGAAATGTTTTTTGCAGACGGCAATCGGAAATTCTTCTATTTCCGAAGTCCACTTGGCCGTGCCACGCCCATTTATCTTTTCCCAACAATAAGGAAAGCCCGAGATGCCATCGAATAGACTTCCCAGGGTCGGCGTGTAGTCTTCGTCATACTGGGCGGAGATTCTGTTCAGCAACCAGTACCAAAAGGGGAGAGCAATGCTATTGCCTAACGCCTTATAACGTGGGGTGTCGGCTTCCTTGTGGACCTTGCCCTTGCTGTCCGTCCATTCGCCTATCCTCGTCCAAAAATCGGGAAATGCTTGCAGACGCTCACATTCCAAAGGCGTCAGACGGCGGACCGTGTTGCCGGTTCGGCAGACATTGTTGGAGTTGAGGTTCTGCCCTTGCTCCTTTGCCTGGAGCGTTCCGTTCACATCAGCGTTCTCCGTAGCGTTACGGCAGTCAACGGCAACGCCGTGGGTATCTACCACATTCAAGGTAAACGAGACTTCTTCGCTATACCCGTTCCCGTGAGAATTAAGGGATGTTAGCCCCCCCCCTGAATGCTGAAGGACGGATTGGTTATTGAGGGTTGACAACGCTCCAACGTGTTCACCTTGCAAGAGGATTCCTTTGCCCCCCCCTGGTTTACCGGCTCGTTCTTGAAAGCTGATGGCGTGGTCTTCTGTCAGCACAGCCTGGGGCTGCTTGTAATCCCTTGCGGCCAATGTGTTGGCAGACTCATGGTGGACATAGGTTTGACCAATCTTCTCGTCGATAGTCCAGCTGTCCGTAATCATCGGAACATATCCGCCGCCCATGCCCATTGAAGCCGGAAGGGTAGGGGACACGCCATTGTCCGTTACCGTGGCGTGGTTCTGATTGCTCTCCAACACGATGGGTTCTGATACAAGCGCAGCGGGATATCCCTGCCCAGCCTGTCCACCGCCGCTCGTTACCGATGTGGTCTTCTCTTCCATAAGCCACGCTTCGCCATTGCCTTTGGATACAATGCCAGCCGCAAGCACGGAAGACCCGGAGTGACCAGCTACACCGCAAGACTCTTCGGTGATCGTCACCGCAACATCGCCGGTGATTTTGTGGTTGTATAAATCAACCGCCACCGGCAGGACGCCATGCTGTTCTATCGTGTTCAGCGTGTACATCACATCGGACTCAGCGTAGCCGTTGCCGAAGTGGGATTCCCTCGACCCGTTTCCCTCAAGGCAGATGGTGTCCGGCTTATCCAACACATAGGCTTCGCCGCCACCATACCGTGCTTCGCCACTGTATAGGGTTTCTGCCACGCCTTCAGCCGACTGGACGTGCTTGCTCTGTATATCCCAGGGGTTCAGGCATCCAGCCCCGCCTGTCTCCGAAGCGCCGCATCCAACGCAGCCGGAAGCGCACGGCCCCGCTTCTCTGCCCTGTTCAGAATCCCCTGACACGCCTTGGGCGACAGATTGTACTTCGGGTCTGGATTGCGCTCCAGTATCTGACTCAGTTTCGTATGGACCACCACCCGGGGCTTCTCGCTCAAGTTGAGGGTCAAACATAATCCACGGCGCTGCAAGTCCTCCGAAGTCAGCCAGTAGCGATATTCTTTTTCTCCGTTGAGGTACACCGTGGAACTGCGCATCGTGTACCCGCCAGGCCACACTCCACTTTCCCAGTTCATCGTAGATGCACCCGGATTTGCTCCATCGCCCTTCTTCAGGCAAAGGCACACTGGGAGCGGTGGGTTCGGCAATTTTGATGATTTCTTCAAGGACGGCTTGGAAGTCTTTGCCGTGGTTGGAGCTGAAAGCTCCGGGCACGTTTTCCCAAACCATCCATCGGGGTCGAACATCGACTCCTGTCCTTCCAATACTTCTGTCATGCTCTCTCATCTCCTTTACAAGTCTTACCTGATCCATGAACAGACCAGACCGGGTGGTTTCGTCATCGCCGTTAGCTTCGTGCTTCATCCCGGCGCGCTTGCCCGCAACGGACAAATCCTGACACGGGCTTCCTCCAGTAATCACATCCACTACCGGGATTTCTGCGCCGTTCAGTTTTGTGATGTCACCTAAGTGCTTAATGATAATCGCCTCCTCACACAATACGCAACTTACGCAACTACTTTCAGTATACTCGTATTGTCAACCGGCATCGGAGGGTGGTTATTAAAATTTTTAGAAAAAAATAAAACCGTGACAGAACATCGCGGTTTTATATTGCAGAACCAGTTTTGGAATGGGGGTGGTCAGCAACCTTAACTATAACCACCCAAAACTCTAACTATAATCTCAACTATATTTTCTCCAGTAATTGCAGGGAAAGTGTAACTATTGGAGAGAATCCGCCGCCCGGTGGCTGCCACCACCCCGACGCTACGCCGCTCACCAGTTGGTGACAAGCCGCACCCAACTCGACCACCAGCCGATAATAAAAGCGCCCGCCATGACGACGAGCGCTCCGGCTGGAGAAAAACTCCAGTCTATGAAAGGACACCACGGGAACCACCACGAACCCGGGGTCTATTTTTTTATACCACCATACCCAGCTTCTGTCAAGAAGAACGCCCACCGCCGCGACGATGAGCGTTCCCCTTGAAATGGAGGTCAGCCTATGAAGCGCAGCGAGAAAAATCATGAGGGGGGGGCATTGGGGTCTTGCACCCCTTTGGCTCTTCGAGGTAATGTCCCCGTCGCCTGATGTCTCCGCCCCAATGCGGGGTGAGCTATGCCCCATATAGTCGGCACTGTCGTAGTTCCCACGGGTGTTTAACCCAGGTAATCAGCAAACATGTACTTCTGCGGTGCAAACTCTCCGTACAAATCTCTCTCTGCGGCAAGTCTCGCACGGATCGCGTCATCCTTGTCTTTGAAGTGGCCGAGATATTTTATCTTATAGTCAACGCCTATTTGCGCTGACCACCGCTGCTTATCGGCATTCCATCGCACACCAATGACGCCGCTCGTGTTCCTGGCCTGAATGCCAGCGTTGCGATTGTTCCCTTGAGTAGTGCAGAGCCGAAGGTTCGCTCTCCGGTTATCATCTTTGTCGTGGTTGATGTGATCGACAGACTCCGCACCAGTAATGTCGCTCTTCAGAAGCAACCGATGAAGAAATGTCTGTCGGTTATCTTTTGTGCAGGCCCAGTATCCGTCGCGTGTTTTTCTCCACCAATATCCGTTTATGACAGGTAGAT
>Ga0310690_10006471_pt1 | contig 15394 bp, 5 predicted proteins | sample AusTroGonzalo_MG_2_FD_207661 | JGI IMG/M metagenome (GOLD analysis project Ga0310690, IMG submission 207661) | Bovine rumen microbial communities from tropical cattle in Woodstock, Queensland, Australia - Gonzalo_04 (v2) (version 2) | ecosystem: Host-associated > Mammals > Digestive system >... | reverse complement strand
ATACCATCCGGAATCTTCGTCATACGGACAAATACACCATCGACTGCGCCCACATTGTGGTGATGGGCAGCAGTGCGGGGGCTATCGCGGCGCTGCAGGCCGATTATGCGATGTGCAACGGCTACCTCAACAGTGACATTCTCCCCCAAAGTTTCCGGATTGCGGGGGTGGCCGCCTATGCCGGAGCCATCTTCTCCACCCACGGGGTGCCCAAGTACAAGAACCGCACACCGGCGCCCACGCTTTTCTGTCACGGCACCGACGACAAGCTGGTAAACTACAACAAGACCCAGTTCGCCAACATCGGTTTCTTCGGTTCCAAATCTCTTGCGAAACAGTTCAAGAAGAAAGGTTACACCTACCAAATCCGCCGATACACGGGCCTCGGACACCAGGTGGCGGCTTTCTACAACGATGAGTTCGACGTCATTGAGGATTTCATCACGAAAATAGCGTTCACCGACAGTGGTGTCCAGCTTGACGAGACCCGCTACGACCCGCGCATCGAGCCGAAATGGAACAACTTCAGGGTGCGGGATTTGAAAAAATTCGCGAAGTAACCTTTTTTTCAAAAAGGTGTATGCCAACAAAAAATGTATCTTTGCCGTTTGGGACGTTGTCCCGAACGGTTTTTTAATTGTCTAAAAGTCAAATAATTAAATAGCAAAAAGATGAAAAAAAATTCTATTCTTTGCAGTATCTTCACGTTGTGTATGATGCTGTTTGCCTTTGTCGGATTCGCCCAGATTAACACCAATGGGGGATTCGAGAACTGGACGGGCACTTGGCCCGATGGCTGGCATGGAAACAAAACGAACATCACAGAAAGCAATGTGGTTTTGGTTACCACTGGTGTACATTCGGGCAACAATGCCTGCCAACTTATTAACCCCACGACCAGTCTCAAGCGTTTGAGCACCCAGCCGGTGGCTGTTACCAACGGGGAGCAATTTGTAGTCTCCTTTTGGGTGAAAGGCACCGGTGATATCCGGGTGGGAATGTATGACGGAGTCTCGACTGCCTCTGGTGGCATTCACTACCTTGATTACCATAACATTAACAGCGCACAATACGTGTATTGCGAGGACACCATAACTGCAGAAAATACGTTGGCGACGGCGGAATTTCTCGTAGGTGTCAAAAATACCGACGATGATGAGGACAATTTGATTATCGATGATGTGACGATCACCGTTGTCTCCAGCTCCGATTTTGTGGCAGAACCCACGGTGACGCTGACCGGCAATATGCATTCGACGGACACCTATTTCTATTCCGTCAATGTTTCGATGTCCGGTGAGAACGGTGCGGCGGTTTATTACACGTTGGACGGTACTGAACCGACCTCGGCCTCCACGCTCTATACCACTCCGTTTACCTTGACGCAGACCACCACGCTGAAGTCCGTTGCCGTGCTGAATGGCAACAGCAGTAACGTGGTTACCCATACTATCACCATTTTGGATTATAATCCGCTCTTCTTCGAGAATTTCGAGACCAACGGCCTCAACCAGATGGCCGTCACCAATGTTTCAGGCACATACGCATGGACGACAGCTTCTTACAGTGGAAACAACTACGCATACGCCAACGCTTACAACCAAGGTGCCACGGAGACTTGGCTCATCACGCCCGCCATCACGCCGCTGAGTGCAGGTGGGGTGGTGCTGACTTTCTCCTCCGCCAAGAACTACAACGGCCCCGCCATCCAGGTCAAATACTCCACGGATTACAGTGGCACGGGTACTCCCGCAACGGCCACCTGGACGGACATTACTTCGGAGTGTACCTTGAGTAATGGCTCTTGGGCATGGGTTGAGTCTGGTGATGTGGAGATTGCAGGTGCATCTCCCGTTTATTTCGCCTGGGTTTATACCAGCGAGGCATCTTCCGCCGCCGGTTGGGAGATTGACAATATCATGGTGCTGCCTGGTGACGCTCCGGTGCTCACTCCTTCCATCACCATTACCGCTCCCGTTAACGGCAGCAATTTCAGCAGTTTGGATACGCTGCCCATCGGGATTGATATCCAGAACTTTACGCTCGGTACCGACGGTTATCTCAAGGTCGAGAGCCCGCTGTTGACCTCCATCGGCCTCACTAACCCTGTCTATCTTGACCAAACAGGTCTTAACGCGCTTTTGGCAGCTATCCTGTCGCCGCTGCCCGCTGGCACGCACACCATCACCTGCTCGCTGGTCGATATGAGCCAGGCCGCCCTTTCCCCCGCTGTGACGGCAATCACCACCTTCACCGTCACCATGCCCGTGCTTGGCGCGCCGACTATCACCGTTGCAGGCGATGAGGCTCCGGGCGACAATACCTTCTATTTCAACGCCACCGTCACCATGACAGCCGGCAACGATGCCGCCATTTACTACACCACCGACGGCACTGTTCCTACCGACGCTTCCACGCTCTACACCGCTCCGTTCCAGGTTACAACGACCTCCACGGTCAAGGCTATTGCCGTGAAGGCCAACTGGCAGAGCAGCGATGTGGCCACGTTGGATGTGACCATCACCGCCCCGACGGTCGCTACGCCCGTATTCGCTCCTGTAGCAGGTACTTACGCCGACAGCGTGACCTTCAGCCTCACTTGCGCTACGGATGGCGCGGTGATTCGTTACACCACCGACGGTTCAGTTCCTACGGAGACTTCCGCCGCTTATTCCACTCCGATTACCTTGACCACCACGACTACCGTCAAGGCTGTTGCCTTCAAGACCGATTGGTTCGCCAGCGAGGCCGCCACGGCTGTCTATACGGTGGTTTACGACCCCGTGCTGACCGTCAGTGCTACCGCTCTGAGCTTCACCAGCGCCCAGCTGACGCAAGAGGTTACGGTTGGGGGTGCTCACCTTACCGACCCCATCACGCTGACCTGCAACAACACGCATTTCACCGTCAGCCCGGCCACCATCACCAACCCGAACAGCAACACCACGGTTACCGTTACTTTTGATGGTACGGAGCCCGCCACGGGTATCATCACGGTCGCTTCAGACACACTGAGTGCGACCATCGCTCTGACGGCCACCGCGCAGCTGCCCGCGCCGGTGCTCACCTCCGACACTGACAATGACACGCTGGTTACGGTGACTATGACCTGTGCCGTCGCTGACGCTGCTATCCGATACACTACCGATGGCACGGAACCGACCGCTACATCCAACCTGTACAATGCACCTGTTGTTCTCAATATCCCGGGTACTTACACGGTGAAGGCCATTGCCATGAAAGCCGACTGGGAGAACAGCAATGTGGTTACGGAAACCTACACGGTTATCGAGCCTTCTGTCGGCGACACCATTATATACATGGTTGGATTTGAGGACGGCGAGGGTTTCACCTCCAGCAACGTTTACAACAACACGACTGTGAATTACACCGGTCCGGCAGACCAGCAGTGGGGTACCTATTACGGCACGCCGGCCACCACAAACCATATTATTGGGGCTCAATCCATGCAGATGCGTTGGTACACCAGTGCCACGAGCAATATCGGTTACACCTTCACAAACTTCGAGTTGCGTAATGTCACGCATGTCACTTTCGTTGCAACGAGCACTAATAATTTGAAAGTCAACGTGTCACACTCCATTGACGGTGGCTCGACATACACGAGTGGAGAAATCTTCAATGTGGGCAACTCTGCGCAAACGTTCGACTACTTGGTTGATGAGACCGGTACTTACGACTATGTGCGTCTTAAATTCACGATTGTGCTGCCGGAGACGGCCCCGACGGCCACCTCTCGCTTGGTCATAGACAGCGTTGTGGTATTCGGCGTTCCGAATGTGACCCCCACTACTGTCAGCGCGCCGGTCATCACTCCGAACACCGGCTTCTACTATGAGCCGCAAACGGTGACCATCACCTGTTCAGAAGCGGATGCCGTGATCCGTTACACCACCGACGGCAGCAATCCAGACGAGACTTCAACGGTTTACAGCGCCCCGTTCACGGTGAACACCAACACCACCATCAAGGCCAAGGCTTGGAAGACCGGTATGACCCCAAGCTTCGTGGCCACCACCACCATTTCCTTCCCCGCACAGGTGTCCAACATCGCTGCGTTCAAGACCAACGCCTCAAGCGATGCACAGCAGATTATGAGCGATGTCACCTTCGTGTTCAGAAACGGTAACTATATGTTTGTGCAGGACAACTCAGCCGCACTGATGATTTATGACAATCAAAGTGTTATCACCACCTCGTATAACGAGGGCGATGTCATTCAAGCCGGTTTGTACGGTAGTTACCAACTCTACAACGGTATGGTGGAACTGATTCCGTCCCACAATGCGAATGCGGCCACCGGCACACCCGTGACCGTCTCACCGACCGTCGCCACCGTGTCGAATGTCAAAAGCCAGTACGCCAACGTATATGAGTCTCGTTTAGTGCGTCTTAACGATGTGCAGTTCATTGATTCCGTATCCTTTGTGCAGAATGGCGACACCATGTCCATCCGCGACCGCTTCAATACGGTTGACATGGGGATCAACGCTGGCGACATTGCCGATGTGACAGGTTTTGTGAGTTACTCCACCAGCTTAGGTTACCAGATTTACCCGCGAGACAACAACGACATCGACATCCATCCGGTGGTGATTTTGGACACGGTGGCCACGCCGGAGTTTGACTGGTTCAAGGATGGCGAATTCTACAGAATCATTATCACTTGCGCCACGGAAGATGCCACTATCTACTACACTATTGACGGTACCGATCCCGACGAATCCTCTATCCTGTACAGCGGCCAGTTCCCGTTGCCACTCAACGTGCATTACACGCTGAAAGCCATTGCCATGAAGGAGGGTATGACCAACAGTGCGATTGCGGTTCATGACTACGATCCCACCGGCATTGTGGATTACACCTTGCGCGACAATCTCAGCGTGTGGCCGAATCCCGCCGACAACCGTGTGTTTGTGGGTGTTGAGGGCGAAAATGTCACCATCGAGAAAGTGGAGCTGTACAATCTGTATGGTCAGCTGGTGGATGTTGTGAACGTGAACGCTGCCATTGCGGAGGTTTCCGTCAGCGAGCTCGCCACGGGCACCTATTTCGCGAAGGTCTTCACCGACAGCGGTGTTGCCACGGTGAAGGTGATCCGGAAATAACCTGTTTAGGGCATTTTTACAAAAACAGAGGTGTGAGTCCTATCTCATGCCTCTGTTTTGGTGTTTGAGGGCATCGTAGAGACGTTGCGCGCAACGTCTCTACAACACCGTCACGCTCCCTGTAAACCGATACGGCTTGCCGCCGATCACCGTGCAGCGAATCACGTAATTGTAAACCGTATTGACGGCTGTTTTCCCGTTGTGGCTGCCGTCCCAGCGGAAGCCCTTGTCCGTGGAGTAGAACACCTGTTCGCCCCAGCGGTTGAAAATGCTGATTTCAAAGTCGTCAACCATGCTTTGAACCCGTTGCGGGAGGCAGAAAACGTCGTTGAGGCCGTCGCCCTTGGACGGGGAGATGGCGTTGGGCAGCCACAGCCGGAAATCGCAGCCCTCGACGGTGTATTTCGCGGTGGCGCGGCAGCCGCCCTGCGAGGCAGTCACCGAGTATATTCCCGGCTGCGTCACCGTGATGTTCGGCAGCTCCTCGCCCGTATTCCACAGGTAGTCAGTCATTTCCGTCACCGCCACCAATTCCGCCGACATCCCTTCGCAGAAGTCCTCCGTCAGGGTGATGATCTGCAGCGCGGTGTCGATGACCGTCAGATGCAGCGTGACCACCGAGTCGCAACCTGCCGCAGTCTCGAAAGTGCTCTCGTAAACGCCCGATTCTTGGAAGGTTTCCCCGTTCCAGAGGTAATGGTCGCAGGCGGTGGCTTCAACCTGCTCTGCCACCGACGGGTTGACCGTCAGATGCAGCGTCACGACGGAGTCGCAGCCCTTGGTGGTAGCGAACACCCGCGTGTAATCTCCTGATTCCGTGAAGATTTCATCACCCCAATTGTAGCTATCGCAGGCGGTGGCTGAACTTGTCGATGCCGCCGTGGGGTTCACCATCAAGGTCATCGTCACCACAGAATCGCAACCGGCGACCGTCTGCAAGGTGACCGTCCGGGTGGCCGCACTGTCGAAGGTCACGCCGTTCCAGAGATACGGCAGCTCGTTGGAACAGACGGTAGCTGAGCTTGTCGAAGCCTTCGTCGGGTTCACATACAAGGTCATGGTGATGGTGCTGTCGCAACCGTTGACGGTCTGCATCGTAAGACTCTGTGTGCCAGCCGCATTGAACGTCCTGCCGTTCCAGATATAGGGCAATTCATCCTGACAGACCGTTCGTTGTTCGGTCTGCTGGTATATACTGGAAACGTGGAGCACCATCGTGATAACGGAGTCACAGCCATCCACCGTCTGCAAGGTAACCGACTGCGTGCCGGCGTTTTGGAAGGTCACACCGTTCCACGTGTAAGGAAGCTCGTCCTGACAGACCGTTCGTTGTTCTGTTTGCTGGTATATACTGGAAACGTGGAGCACCATCGTGATGACGGAATCGCAGCCGTTGATCGTTTGCAATGTAACATTCTGTGTACCAGCGTTGTAGAAAGTCACACCGTTCCACGTGTAGGGAAGCTCGTCCTGACAGATCGTTCGTTGTTCTGTCTGCTGGTATATGCTGAAGACTTGGAGCGTCATCGTGATGACAGAATCGCAGCCATTGATTGTTTGAAATGTAACATTTTGTGTACCAGCGTTGTAGAAAGTCACACCGTTCCATGAGTAGGGCAGTTCATCTTGACAAATCGACTTGTTTTCATTCTGTTGGTATATACTGGAAACATGGAGCACCATCGTGATGATGCTGTCGCAGCCATCAACGGTCTGTAGCGTAACCGACTGTGTGCCTGCGCTGTCGAACACCACCCCGTTCCAATAGTACGGCAGGGAATCCTCACAGACGGTGGCTTCGACATGCCCAGCCACCGAAAGGTTAACCGTCAGATGCAACGTCACCGTACTGTCGCAGCCGTTGACGGTGGTGAACACCCGCGTGTAATCGCCTGATTCGGTGAATGTTTCATTGTTCCAAATGTAGCTGTCGCAGGCAGTGGCTTCGACATGCCCAGCCACCGAAGGGTTCACCGTCAGATGCAATGTCACCGTACTGTCGCAACCGCTGACAGCGGGGAACACCCGCGTGTAATCGCCTGATTCGGTGAACGTTTCATTGTCCCACACGTAGCTGTCACAGACGGTGGCTTCGACAAGCTCTGCCACTAACGGGTTCACCATCAGGCGCATCGTCACCGTGCTGTCGCAGCCATTGACAGTCTGCAGCGCAACCGACTGTGTGCCAGCGCTATCGAAAACCACTCCGTTCCAAAGATACGGCAGCTCATCCTCACACACGGTGGCTTCGACAAGCTCAGCCGCCGTGGGGTTCACATGGAGCACCATCGTCATCACACTGTCGCAACCATCGACCGTCTGCAGGGTGATCGACTTTGTGCCAGCCCCATAGAACGTCAGCCCGTTCCAATGATACGGCAGCGAATCCTCACAAATGGTGGCTTCGACAAGCTCAGCCGCCGTGGGGTAAACCGTCAGATGCAGCGTCACCAAGCTGTCGCAGCCTTCCGCAGTGGTGAACACCCGCGTGTAGTCGCCGGATTGGGTGAACGTTTCATGGTTCCAAATGTAGCTGCCACAAACGGTGGCTTCGACAAGCCCAGACACTGTGGGGTTCACCGTCAAGTGCAGCGTCACCAAGCTGTCGCAGCCGTAGCGGTTGACGAAATGGCCCGTAAGCGTAGTGTCCTCGTAATACTCGTCGCCGTCCCATTCGAAGACATCGCAGGCGGACACCGAAAGCACTACAGTGTCGGCGGTCGCCGTGCGCAGCCGGATCTCCACCGTGCTGTCGCAATCCCACACAGAGGTGTATGTAAACGTCAGGGTGTCAGGGTTTTCAAAAAGATGACCATGCCATGTCAGCGGCAGCTCGTCCGCGCAGACGGTGGTGTCGAAAAGGGTCATGGAGGGCTGCATCACCGTCACGTGCGCGAAGACGAGGCTGTCGCAGCCCGACGCGCCGACAAACGGTTTCATGAAGGTGCCGCTCTGTGTATAGACGCTGCCCTGCCACTCGAACTGCCCGCACACGGTTGTGTCGAAAGAGGAGAAGCTGCTGGGAATCACCTGCACGGTCATCACCACAATGCTGTCGCAGCCGTGATGGGTCGTGAAGGGTCGCGACTGCGTGCCGGCCGCGTTGAAAACCCGCCCGTTCCAGATCAACGGCAGATCGTTCTGGCAGACGGTGCTGTCCAAGTGGGTGGTGTCAGAATAGTGAACCGTCAAATCCAGCCGTCTCGTGTAAGGGCAGCCGTCGGAATTGGTGGCCGGACGGTAGTAAACCCCGGATTCCGTGTAAACGGTGCCGTACCAGTAGTAGTTGTTGCAAGCGGTCTGGGCTGTGACGGCCGTGGTGGTGTCCGAAACCTCCAGATGCACGGTGGTGGTGCTGTCGCAGCCGTAGATATTGGGCAGCGTGACGGTCTGCGTGCCCGCCCCGGTGAACGTGAAGCCGCGCACGGTGAGCGGCAGGCTCTGCGGACAGACGAGCGTATCGACCTCCACCGTGTCGGAATAATGGACCGTGAGGTTCGCCGTCACCACACTGTCGCAGCCGTAAGCATTGGTCAGCTGCTGCACGTAACTCCCTGTCTCCGTGTAGATCTGCCCGTTCCAAAGGAAAGCGTTGCACACTGCGGTGTCGAAGGAGGTCTCGTGGGTGGGATTCACCGTCAGGGCCAGGGTCACGGTGGAGTCGCACCCCTGCTGACTGATGAACTCTTGCGTGTAACTCCCTGACTGCGTGTAGGTCTGTCCGTTCCAGGTGTAGGAATCGCAAACCGTGAGCGCAAGGTTGGTCTGATGCGAGGAATGAACCGTGATGTGGACGGTCACAATGCTGTCGCAGCCCTGCTGGTTGACAAATTCCTGCGTGTAACTCCCCGACTGCGAGTAGGTCTGGCCATTCCACGTATAGGAATCGCACGTGGTGACCGCAAACTGCGTCTGCTGAGCGGGGTTGACATGCAGGGTCATCACCACCACGCTGTCGTATCCCAAATAAGACGGGAGGATCACATCCTGTGTGCCCACCCCGTTGAATGTCACGCCGTTCCATACAAACGGCAGAGCGTTATCACAGACAGTAGTATCCACAAAGACGGTGTCCAAATGCAAGATGGTGACATTCAACGTGACAATGCTGTCGCAACCGTATTGGTTTTGATAGGTCAAGGTGTAAGTACCTGATTCCGTGTAGAGAGTGCTATCCCAAACCAAACCGTCGTATGCACTGGTATCAACGGTGACTTGTTGGGGCCGATGAATGGTCAAATTGAGAACCACCACACTATCACAGCCAAGGACATTCGTGAAATGCTGGAAGTATTCTCCTGAGTAAGAATAGGTTATCCCGTTCAGGGAATAGGAATCGCAGGCCGAGGCCGTCAGAAGGGTCGTGTCGGGCTGATGGAGCGTGAGATGGAGGAAGACGGTGCTGTCGCAGCCGCTGGCGCTCGGGAAATGCTGTTCGTAAGTGCCGCTCTCATAGTAGGTTACCCCGTTCCACACGTAGGTCTGGCATCCGTCAACGTCCAGATCGGTGACGGGCGCGGACCGCACGGTAAGATGGAGGGTGACCGTGGAACTGCAACCGTCGGCGGTGACGGTGCGCGTGCGTATAAGCTGTCCCGGCGCGTCTGTCTCCGCCGCCGTGAGCGTGAAGCCGTTGTCCTCGTAGGGTTCTCCCTGGCACACTTCGTCGTAGAAATCCTGCGGCGCGTTCTGCGCCACGAAGACGGTCTGCGAGGCCGTCGCGCTGCACCCCGACTCGTTGGTGGCGGTCACCGTGTAGGTGGTGGTCTGTTGCGGAGAGGGGTTGATGTAGGGCTGGGTGCTGCCGGTGTTCCATTGGTAGGTCAGCGAGGTATCGAAGATGACAGACGGGATAGTGAAACTGCGAATAGCCCGCAATCGCTGCAAACTCCCACGAGCGTAACCTGTCGGTCTACCCCATACCACTCCCCATGCTTGGTTATTATTTCTTAGCGTGCTGCTCCAATATTGACCAGCAGGGAGTGAGCCTCCTGCATTGGTCATTCCTTGGCTAATAAAGGGAAGACTTGCCCATAATCTGAGCAGTTGTCCAATGGCGGGAAGATACCACCCGTTCTCAAAATCCACCAATGTTGCGGCAATGGATGTTGTATATCCCAAAGAATCTTGGAATGCACGGATAAGTTGGGTGTTGGCATAACCGGCGGTGTCATCCGTCACGAGTTTATAAACTTCAAAGTTCACAACATAATCATTGGGATCTGGATATGGGTAAAACGGAAGTCCTGTAGGCGGCAGGCCACTGAAACTCCAACTACAGCTTGATGATGCGTCTTGCAAGGCCACCACCCAGCCTCCGCTCCCATCAGGATGAAGATAATAAATGATTCCCTGGCTCCCGTCAGGTGCAGTATATAGATCCCCTATCTGGTAGCTTTGTCCAAACAAATCAGCCACAAGAAAGAAAAATGCCAAATATGCCACGAATTTCCTCATCACCTTGGAACGCTAAAAATCTATAATACTGCGAACTCTCAATGCCACCCCCGGCAGGCCGGAACTGTCCATGTAATTGAAGACATCGAAAGCCCAAGGGTTACAAGGGAGGTTGCTTCCTGGCTGTGAGAACTGCTGGGGAGTGCTTGACCAGTAGTGATAGTACCATGAAGCCATCGGTTCATAAGTCGGGGAAGGGGTGAATGGATCCCCACTCACAAGCGACAAGGTCTCATTAATGGTTGACAATTCATGAAAAATGAGCATCAGTTGTCCTATGGCCGGCAAATACCAACCATGATCGAAGTCAACAGACCATACGGCAGGAAAACTGGCAGCATCGCCATAGAGTCGTAATTTCTGCGTGTTGAGTTTCCCATCTAAAGCAAATTCGGGCTCCATTATAGTGCTTGAGAGACCGCTACTCTCTGGCAAATAGGTATTGCCCCACGGGAAGCTGCCCTGATCATGGAGATTCACCGCCCATCCGTGCTCCCCAGTGGTGTCCACGAAATAGACGACCGCCTTGGCCGTCTTTCCCGGCACAGGCCAGTCTGCAGGTTTCACGATGGTGCTGTCGGTGCAAACGATGTCGCCCGGAACCACCAGCTGCGGGGAGTGTGGCACTATAGCCCCATATTCCCCAACGGCAAGCAGGATCGTATTCTCCTCTGAACAGATTTCCTCCGGTTGCGCCAGTGTGGTGACTTCCGGGGATGGATAGACCATCAACCTGACCATCACATCGCTGTCACAGCCGGCCTCGGTGGTGCCATTTTGGGAAAGATAATAGAGACCCGGCTCTTCAAAAAGTGGAGATTGGATACCATGTCCGCTGTACGAATCGCCCGTGCAGATCGTATCCTCATAGACAAAGTAGTAAGTAGGGCTGTGATAAACCACTTTGGTCAGCGTATGGGTTCCGCAAGCATCTGTTCCTGTCACCGAGAGGACAGCCGGGTTGGGCGCTTCGCCAGTAAAATATAGTATGACATTCGACCCCGGGTAGGGTGTGAAATTTGTCACCCCTTCAGGAATCTCCCACTGATATAAGTAAATCGGCCCGGGATAATTCAATGTATAGGTGGTGACATTCAAGTCGCAGACCGATGATTCACCAAATAGCTCGCCAAAGTTTGCCAATGAACGGCTCACGGTCAGATGGAGGTATTGGTAGGCTGGAACACATCCATTTTCGGTTGTCAACGGGAGACTGTCAACGAACGTGCCCGCCTGCAGATTGGTGTAATGGAAACCGTACTGATCAAACACCTCCCCTTCGCAGGCCGAGGCATAATAATGAACGTCCCGCTGCCGCACAACGAGATGCACCTTGTAGAGCGTTCCTGAGAGACAGGTGCTCGGATTCAAGACAGTTCTCGAGAAGGTATAATTTCCAGGAGTATTTTGCGACGGCAAGTTAAAACCGTATCCACTATAACTTTCTCCCTCACAGATTGTATCGTAATACTCCGCTCCCTCCGTAAGGGTGAACCCTTGTATATCAAGGTAGTCTAAAACGGGGCTACAACCATGTAAGGAGTACAATTTGCAGGAAATATTCAAATTCCCGGCAATAGGATATGAGGTCGTTTGGGTAGTGGCGCCGTTGCTCCACAAATAATTTGGGAACCCCGACGGCGCTGACAGCGTGATATTCTGCCCGTCACAGCCCAACAATGTCAATGAAGAACCGGTACATGAAGCGGTGAAATAGACATAGCTAAACTCATTATCGTGATAAAAGCAATCATAAGAAATGAATCTTACAGCGATTTGCTGGCCGATATGATCCGACAAGTCTATCACCATATTTCGCCAAGGCACCCAGCTGTATAATCCGGACAGGTTACCATCGGTCGGGGATGTATCGAACGTATAGTTTCCACAAGGCTCAATGGAATGATAGCCACTGGCATCCGTCACTATAATGCGCAAGAAGGGCCCTTGGGGATGGGAGTACCCTGCGTGCTTAAAAACCACTGCATATTTGACGAGGAGCTTTGAATTACCCTCATTCACCGTGTATGTATATCTGATTTCCCTGGATTTCCGTCCGCCCTGGTCGTTGCCAAGCTTCACCACAGCACTTTCGCCAGGCGGAATAATTGGAAGTTGATAGTTAGTATAAGGGTCCATACCGGGTTGGGTAATCACTTCATGAAGACCGGGAACCATTTCGGCATATGTTGTTGGACTTTCCCAAAGCCCATGGTAACACGTCACCCCCGCTCCGTTCAAGTCCGTGAAATTTGGACACTGCGCACGCCCGGCGGCCAAAACCGCCAACAACAAGCTGGCAAGGAGCAGGGGTCGTTTCATATTTAAGGTTTAGAGTTTAGAATTATTTGATTTGGCGAAAATACGTTTTTTTTGATTCGGTGCGGTGGCGGTGGCGAATAATTATTTGCCCCCTACAATGTTCCCGCAACCATTACCGCCTCACAACCTTCTGTTGGTATTCCCGTCCGTCGGCATCCTTCACGCGCAACACATACACGCCGGCGGGAAGGGATTTCACGTTCAGGGTTGCGGTTGCCGTCTGTAGGGGCGTATCGCATACGTCCGTCACCACCCGCCCCTGCAGGTCATACAGCGCCACATTTGCAATCCCCGCCCCGCGCAGTTCCACGAACAGGAGGTCGTCGGTGGGGTTGGGATAGACGGTGAGAGTGGTTTCATCGGCAGGTGAGACCTCAGTTTGCAGCGATTTGGGTGCAGGGAGGGTGTCGGCAGGATTGTCGTCCCCTCCACCAATCACATCGGACATTTCACCGGTCGTTCTCCCTTCCTCGCAAGACCCACAAGGCACAATATGCGCATAAAAGTCACTGCCCGCCTCGGCGAGGAAACCGTCCTGCAACAGAATCTCCTTGTGCGCCACGTATTCCGAAGTTGCACCAGTAGGAATCGTTCGCCATGTTGCGGGATATTGCGGGTCATTCGGAACGCTTGTCAGGCGAGTGAACGTTTTGGGAACATTTGCGTAAGGTAATGGGGTTGAATTGCCAAAAATGGTATAGTAATAATAGTAATGTGTCCATAGAGGTGTTTCAAAATTGCAGTAGTTTTGGGTTGTTTTGGGATGGATATTGAAAACAGCGGCCTGTTTGGAATTATAAGAATGATAATTGGGGTATAATTGATCTATTGTCCACCATGTGACATTAAAATTCCCATTCCATCCCCAATTAAAATGAAAATTGTTATCACTTCTATATCCGTCACATACAAAAGCGTGTGCATCTAAACCGTTATCATCTTGTCCTCGGTAATATACAGGATAACCGTTATCCAAATTATTTTTAAGCATACTCAACCAGTAGGTGTTGAGTCCTTTTTTTTTGAATGTCACATCGTTAGAATATCCGAAAGACTTCAAAGCGCCCGGCACGGCTGTATCGCTTGCTACTGACTTACAACCATTATTACAATATCTCATATTGACAGCACTTCCACAATCTCTCATCAATCTTGCAATTGCATTCCTTTCTACTGTGTAATTAGGATTGTTGCTATAAAACAGTTCATTAGGCATATTACACCAATCAAACTGTTCTGCTTTATCGGGCATCCAAACCGGGTAGTTCCAATACTTCATGATTTGTGCCATAGCAGTGGCCACACATCCTGTAGGACACTTTTGGGGAACACCACAAGTACAACTATTATCAGTTTCTGTGACGTAATAATTATAAGCATTGCAAACAGCCATATTCAGGTAATCATTTGATTCATTTTGTCCCCATCTTGTGGTCAACAAAGGCGACACAATATCCGTAGTGATAGCCCTTCCTGATTCAAAATCCTGCAAATCCTGCCATTTCTCATAATGGCTTGAGGTCAGATTGTTACGGAAACAATATAGTATTTGCTCTTCGTACTCCGAAAGCATGTCCCGCAATCCGTCAGGAATGTCTGCATAATTGTCCAAAATGGATAGTGGTGCGGATACTGCTGTTGGAAGGCTATATCCCAAAACAGGAAGGCAGGCCTTATTCCCCGACAGCAACACCATTTCTCCGCTTTGAAACAGCACCTCGTAAATCAAAACCGTGTCTCCCTTGTTTTTAGATTGGACACTTAAGACGGATGATTTAGCCAGACTTGTGCGTCCGTTGTATTTCATTGTGTTCACAGCGGCATTGACTGCCTCCTGTCTTGTGACTTGTTGGGCAAAGGCAGACAAGAGAATGAATATAGCCGAACTAAGAAACAATACTCTTTTCATAACAGTCTGTTTTTATTCGAAAAGCAACTCCTGAATATCTCCAATTACAGGTATCATGTAATAAGGTCCACTGCTGTACAATGGATTAAAACCCAGTCGTCCCTTGATATAACATTTTTTGGATATGTCAACTTCTTCCGGCAATTGCACGGAGGAACCGATGGTATTAATATGTAGGAGAAACTTACGTTCATTTGCATTGTTTGGACTGTCAACAATGGCAAAGAGATGGCGATTTCCATCCCAGTCTTCGTATATGTATCCACATACCATTATGGTATCTCCTTGGTGTGACCAATAAGGGAAAGAACCCTCGCTACCACAAATCAAATAGGTGTAATTCTTGCACACTGCCTCACACGAGTTGTAATCGTTTGTTTTCAACGCTGGGATTTCGTTCGGTTGGAAAGGCTGTACGCACTGTTTCTTGCATCCTATCAGGAAACATGAAAACACTATAATTGCTAACAATAACTTTTTCATACCCCTACTCCTTTCCTTTCTTCAGTTCGTCAATCTGGTTCTGCAAGTCAATGACATAGCGGGTAAGTTCCTCAACTTTCTCCAACAGGAGGGC
>Ga0310690_10006469_pt1 | contig 15395 bp, 14 predicted proteins | sample AusTroGonzalo_MG_2_FD_207661 | JGI IMG/M metagenome (GOLD analysis project Ga0310690, IMG submission 207661) | Bovine rumen microbial communities from tropical cattle in Woodstock, Queensland, Australia - Gonzalo_04 (v2) (version 2) | ecosystem: Host-associated > Mammals > Digestive system >... | reverse complement strand
CTACATAGGGGCATGCCCAGCTACCAGTCACTCGCTGATGTTCGTTCATGAACTGGGCATACCATTCTGGTTTCAAGCGGGTGTTTTGGTATTAAACCTAAAAGCATTACGTGAACTAGACTTTACCGAACTCGGTTTATTTGCTGCTAAGCATTTCCTATACCCGATATACATGTGCAGATTTTTGGATGAAACGCTTATAAATGTTTGCTTTTACAATTATATACAAGAGTTACCATTAAAATGGAACTTACTTGTTGACAGAGATTATAAGTATTTATATCCTAAGGACATTCCCACTATAGATACAGCCTGTATCTTACATTATGCGGGGTGTAGACCCAAAGAATTGGCAGAGAGGGTTGCGCTGGTGTTACAATGATACGAGATACTGCAGAAAAATGTAAAGCTTGTACGTTGAAACACTTATCAGAGGCGTATACGATCCTGATAAGTGACGATGACATTGACACAACTATAAAAGGTGCGCATATTTATGGGAATTTATTGCATGCTGCTAATCATGTAGTAGAGTACTCTGAAGACCTCTACAAAACTATCAGCAAGGTTCTTACCGATCATTTTACAACGGACTTAGCGACGCTCAACGTAGAGGGTCTACAAAATGCGTTGATCGAAATCACACGTAGGGTTTATACTGAGCTGCCGAGTAATTCAACAGATCATTCAATAACCATACCGACTATAATGGGAAAGCTGGGGCAGTATGTGCGATAAACTAGAGGCTCAATGCTACGTACTCATACTTTTATATGAAATAACTCAAGGGTATGATACCGGTGAATACCGTCAAAGAGTAGTTGATATCCTGATTAAAGCTGGATGCAACAACCTAATAGACTCCTTAGTGTTATGGGAAGGCCGGGGAATATCATCTGTAGAACTTATTTCAAGAATAGAGCAATCTATAAAAAATGAAGTCAAAAATTCTCCCTCAACGCCTAATACTTAAACAATGGCAGGCCCCGGGGGACGTTTTAGTTTTTACAGCGGCTGTAAGAGATTTCAAGCTTACTTTTCCGGAAATCGAGATCGAAGTTAGCACGCCATACCCTTTTCTATGGGAAAATAACCCGTACGTTGAAAAAGCTACATCGGGCGGCGAAGTGTACCATATTGGGTATAAGACTCCACGTCAAGATCCGAGTAATTATGCAGACGAACACTTTATATATGCGTTCCACCGGACTTTAGAGCAGCTTTTTGACGTAAAAATACAGCGAGGGGACCCTTTTCCAGATATTTGGCTCTCAAATAACGATTTTTTCCCAAAAATACCCAAAAATAAGCCAATTTTGCTCATAAATGCGGGTTCAAAGCCTGATTTTCCGATAAAACAGTGGCCTTTAGGCTATTTTCAGGCTGTTGTGGACGCTTGTCAAGAAAAATTTACAATAATACAGATTGGACGAACTGCGGGCGCTGTACACAACACACTAAAGGGCGTAATTAACTTAATAAACCAAACACCTGGCAGATTAATCGTAGCTCTTATGCGAGAAGCATCTGCAGTGCTTACAGGTGTTAGTTTTCCTATGCATTTATGTGCAGCAGTGAACCATGCTGACGGTTTACAGAGAAAATGCGTAGTTATTGCTGGCCATAGGGAAAATCCTAGCTGGGAACGGTATCCTGGGATGGATTACTTATATAAACCTTGTAGTTGCGTAGCAACTAACCAAGGGTGTTGGAAAAGATGGCTACCTCCAAATTATCTAGATGGGAAAAACTTATGCAAAAAACCTGTAAGGTTACCCGATAGCCACTACTATGCCGAGTGCATTTCACAGATTAAACCAGAAGATGTTATAAAATGCCTACTGTAGTGGACAATTTTGCGCACAAGCGGCTAACCGAGCAGCTAGAAGACGGTATGCGCGTCCGGATCGATTTCGATAGACACGGACTCGGGGACATGATAATGTTTCAACCGCTCTATCAAAGGCTAAAGACACTGTATCCTAACATCGAATTTCACCTTAAAGGCAACCGCGATCAGCAGTACTTTGAAGAAGCTCCCGAGGCAGCGGTGGACGTAGTGTTTAAAATATCCTTTCCGGAAACGCCAGAGCTCTTTAGAAGCAGTAAGTACACCATGACCAAGCCAGAGGCTTGTGCGGTTTTAGAATTAGGTATACCCTGGGAGCCTGCCTTAGAATTTTCTTGGAAACCGACCAAATTTAATCCGGAGCTGCAGATAAAGGACAATTGCATAGGGATGGTTTTCCAATGTAATTCAGACCCCAGTAAAGGAATAAACCCCGGATTAGCAGCTAGATTATGGGAAGCGGTGCGTAAATCTGGTTTTACTCCGATAGAAGTACAATTTACCAATCCTAACCACAACAAAAAGAATGGTCGTTGTGCGTTCGCCAATTACAGTTGCAGAGACTTTGAGCCTACGGTGGAAAATCTAGTCTCGGTAATCAGGCAGTGTAAAGGATTCGTCGGAGTTAACACTGGTACCTTTTGTGCAGCAGTATGCATAAAAAACGGGCATGTACTCCATTTGCATACTCGGCATGACTTTACCAGATTCTATAAAAGAAATAACCCGGTGTCTAGCATAGATTGCACAAACCCGGATAAAGTAGATTATAGCGTAATAGATCGTTATTTAGCTTCTTGTAGGTCCTGACGCCAACCGCCTGCTACCTTTCCCAATAATTCTGTAAAGTCAGGCATACAGCCAGTGTCCAGAATTCGGGTATACGCTAGTCGTAAAGCCTTGGCTGTTTCCGGATTAGGACATTCCTCATAAGCGTGCTCTAGCGCACCTACCACACAAACGATACGCTCAGGATAAGCTTCTACCTCACGTGCAAACATTACAGCTTCTCCCAGGTGCTTAACTGTGCATTTCCAGCATAACGGCAAACCAGGAAGTGAGTAGTGTACAACGTCCCCGTCTCGAGATAATTGTCGCACGCGTGAGATAAAATCATCCAGTTCATATTTTTCTTTGAACTCGGATATTTTATCTATATAATAAAGGGCTTCCGGAGAAGCCCCAAAACCGTTTAATTTTACATTCAGCATACAGTAGAGTAATATTTCTCGCACACTTCCGGCGGTAATATGATTAAATCTCTGATATCCTTGATAGGGTCTCTTTTGTCGCCTGATAAGAAATTATTCCACGTCTTCATAAACTCGTCATCCCACCGTTTACACTCCTCCTGAGTTTCCGGGAGGAGCTTGGTTTCGTCTAAACCGCCCTTGGTAACTACAGGGTTAAAGTAGTAAAAATTACGGAAACCTAGATTACGTGCCCAGAATATAGATGCAAGCTCGTTGCTAGTTACTACATAAGGAATGATCAGGTCGAAGAGAATGCCGAGCTGATTAAGGCCATCATACTTCTTGAAGGTTAGTGGCTCTTTGTCCATCAAATATCCAGCACCGATAAGTAAAACGTCCATGTCCTTAAATGGGACATGTCGCTTGCTTTTATATCCGGTGGTGGTAGTAAGTATCATAGTATTATCAATCAGCCCACTATCCAGCATAGCGTGTCCGTCGACGTTGACCGCATCGAAATAGGTAGGAGCAGCACTGGTAATACGACAGATCTCTTTTAGTTTAACTTCGTCGTCCTTCCCAGTGATATTATCCCAGACCTTAAAATAGTCTTCGGTGGCATCCAACCCTGCAAAGAATGTATCGAGATGCGGATAAAGGCGTTTAATATCGCCTACAGTGCGCTCTCCAACATATCTATTGATAAATTTCTCGAGCGGTTCAGCACTGTACAAGGGGGACGCGAGCGGATTAACCGTGGCCCAGAAACGCTTATCAAAGATTTCTCTACAGCCCTCTGGGAATACATCTATGATCTCTTGTGGATCCGCGCCAGCGGCATAACCGGCAGCCAAAATGCCTCCAATAGAGGACCCAGAGAGACAGTCTATTTTTTCACGGAAGTCGTAACCTCTGATAAGAGATAAAAAATAGGCCGGAATAATTCCGAACTGCCCACCACCATTTATAAGAAGAAGTTTTTTAGCCATGGTTTAATCCTAATTGACATGGTACAAAATCAAGTTGACCTCAAAACTTGAGCTATCTATTACCCATCCACTGAATTGTCGGTAGAAGTGTTATCAGTATCGTGAGTAGCTTCACTAGTATTAGCGTCACCCTTGTCGGTATCCACTTTAATTCCAAGTTTTCCAATTTTAACTATAATTAACCTCAAATATTAGTTGCTACAGTAATTCTCACACTCTTCAGCAAACGCACTACTTAACACCTCTTGATCTACCCGTCCACTGTGGAAAGTATTGTAATAATCATAGGTACTCCCATTACAATCACAAGTAAAGCTGCTTGCTATACTTACAGAACCCTCATCGAATACTATTGAACCACCGTTCGTTAAAATAGGCTCGTGTGCCGTCGCAGAGTTAGTAACTATATATGAATTATCAATGACCACACCTCTATTATAAATCAGAAACGCGTCTAGCTTGCCTATTGTAGAACAGCTGACCATACCCCCGGAGTCGAGGGTTACGGCCCACTGAAAACGGCAGCCGGTCAGCGCTCCGGACTCTATAGCTAGTGGTTGTACGTATGGTCCATTTTCATCCACTGAATATGCGCCACCTATGGTGGTTGCACTAATAATAGCTGAGTCGATATGTACCATATCCCCTCCACCGAAAGGGTATGCGTAAGTAGTGATTAATCCACTCTCTATATAAACACTCGTTATAATAGACACGCTGATCTCGCTGTACCGTCCTCCCCAGCCGTTGACCGATATCGCAGATCCGTGGTCCATTTGTAGATACTCAGCAACGTAGCCGCTACTAAGGACGGCATCCTGGGGGACAAATGCGCTTTCAAACCTGCCTCCTTCAAGATATCCTGGTTCTTCAAAAACCGCGATATGGGACGAGATCACCTCACTACAGGGAAGAAACCACGCTACAGATTTTCCGTCCGATACATAATCGATATAAGTACTTATACGCTGAGACCTATATCCAACCCATATTTCCGGAGTATACAGATTACCTAATTGCGTATAAGAAGAGCTTCGGGTCTCAATCGCCGCGCCAGCCAACCAGCCTCCTGAATTGTATTTGGGAGGTATGACAGGGTATCCGTCTTCGTCGACTTCTCCTGTATAGTAGTCTTCTAGTACTACCGCACCGTCACGCAGCTGATTGCGGCCATATAAAGTTAAATGATTACAGTTGACGCCACTTATATTCGCATTACTTAAAGTAACAGCGGGGTAGGCAGTAGTATACAACCTATCGTCAAGTACTGCGGACATGGTAAGTTCACCGCCGCTGGCGTGGAGGATAGCCGGCCTATCTTCGTTCGATGGAGCAACAATGTCCGCTAAGGTCAGACTTTCGATACTCCCGCCAATATCCAACCCCAGTTCTGCGCCAGAGAATACGGCAACCGAAGCATTATCTACAACTGCGCTATTAGCTACAGTTAACGGTATTGTCCGAACGTTCAGCTTTGCGCAAGAACCTTCGACAAGAATTCCCCCACTGGAGATATATTCCGTTTTAAGTGGTATTCTTGCATTGAGGCTTCCCACTGTGTAAGCTCCTGACATCGTTAATTCTAGCGGTACGCTAAAGTTTTCAACATCATCGTCTCTCCACAGATGTACATAGGGCTCGGAATATGATTGGTAAGGATCTGGCGGCACCCAAGAACTCCAATCATGACTCGTGGCGGATAGAACATGCGCTTGACACTCATCGCCAGTTGGGTTCCCACCCACTGTGGCACAGCTGGTCGGCATGTCGTACTGGTAGACCGAATAAGCCTTTACGCTTGCGGTAACTGTGTATGTGCTTATGACAGGAGTCGATGCAGGATCCGACGGTGGAGGACAATATGGGGTAGGAATATTTAGTTGATACACCTGGGATGTTTTGTAGTAACCGCCCTGGTAAGATGGGGCAGCAGTATCAGGACCACATTCAGAAACGAGCATAGCCACATTGCGTTCGATATCATGGGAATATGAATAGCCGGATACGTCTATTCCAATGTTTTGTAACGCGGAGCATACGGTCGCCGAAGCGATTGATACCGGGAGCGCATTAAACCTGGACCACCGACTGAAAACCGCAGTTCCCCAAAGCACCGACGTTCCGGGACGCGCTTCAAGGTTATTTACGCTGGCACCAGCATCGATGTAGGTCCATCCTGGAACATCGTATAAATTATTAACGTAACCGTTATTGGAAACCCTCACTGAACCTCCGGATACATGGACACTGGTGAGTACAATACCACCGCCGCTAATCTCCAAGGTATACCCAGGATCTACCCGGATAGATGCCCCGCTGTAGGGTGAAGGGTATCTCGAAAATAAAGCATGATCAGCGGTGCGGTATAGATCGATTAACCCAGTGATGCCGCCGCTACTGTCGCCGCCACTGTCACCGCCGCCACTGTCACCGCCGCCACCGCCACCGCCGCCACCGCCACCGCTACCTCCGCCGTCAATTCCGAAGGGTGTTATGTATATCGCATATGGTGTAATTTTAATCATATTTCGGTTCCTTAAAACCTAGTTAATAATTTGCCCATTATAGTTACATCCAGGCTCTTTCACTATAGTGTAACCAGCGCTGGACACTACATTGAGTGCCGTACCGCCAGAATAAATATGAAGTGATCCGGCGAAAGCAAGCCCACCACCGGACGCCAGGTATACTCTCTTCGGGATGAGACCGTCTACTAGGCCTCCGTTGGAAACCACGATATTGGTAAATTCAGTGTCAAACAACCGTCCGCCAGCAAGAACCGAGACTACGCCGTATTGAGACGTTATATTCGAGATACCCGAAGTGGTTCCGCCACCGGTATCCTCCACTGTCAGTTGACTCACCACCCCACCATTAGGAATAAGGATCTTCTTTTTAGGGGTAACCGCTTCTCCCACTACAGCGACAACATCAACAGCAGTTGTGCCGCTGGACACCTGAAAGTCCGACCCCGCGATGTAGCCGCCAGAGATAAGTGCATTACGGGCAATTACATACCCGCCCTGCTGCTGAAGGTTCGTCACGGTCGTGCCGCTGTACAGCGTCACCGCGCCGTAGGTGCTGACGGTCAGTGAGCCGATGTACGCACCGCTGGCTAAGATAGTTGGGCGACCCGCAGCTTTTGGGTAGGGTTCGAGCGTTATCGTTGTTGCCGAAGCGTTTTTCAACCACATCGTACCACCGGATACTATCAATTCGTTGATTATAGTACCGCCGGAAGCATGTGCCGAACCTCCGGAGGACAGGTGTAGTTCACCAATAGACGCATTTTGACATGCGCTAAACCGTGCACCCTGTTTAAGGTGTATATTTTCGGCATACGCTGGCGCCACTCGAATTCGCATACTGCCCCCTGACAGCACAGACGCCGTACCCAGCATCTGACCACCGGAGAGGACGTTCAGATATGCGTTGCTTGATACAATAGCGTTATATGCCGTACCTCCCCACACGGTGAGCTCACATTGATATCGTTCACCGGAGTATCCTCCAAGTGTGGTGTCGCTGACCACTCCACCGGGATAAACGTCTATGTCTCCCGATATACCAATAGACGCCCCGGAAACATATGCCCCTGAAAAGGCATATATACGCGCCTTTTGGGTGTCGAAGTTACCTATTTGCGGAGATAACGCGGAGACCCCGGCACCAATACCAAGCCGATAGGTGCCGGAAAGTCCGGTAAACACGCCGCCTGAGGCGTGCCCGGTGAATGGAACATCTCCATATTGCAACGAACCTTCAGCAATGTTGGTCGAGCTGCCGGCAATAATTGAAAAATCCTTAGGCTCAAAGTCGTTTTCCGGCTCGCTAATATTGAATACCGCACCGGACGCAACCGTGACATCACTGACGCGTCCAGCGAGACCGTATAGCGAAAGACTTCCACCTGAGTTTACAACTGTTTTAATTGCTTCCCCAAATGGATAAATATTCTGAACCTCGCCAGGACCGACGACCGCATCAGACACGGACATGGCACCCGATACAACTACTGAATCGGATTTGACAAACACTCCTGCCACGCCGTCTAGCGGCTTATCCCCACCGGTAGAGTGGACAATCACAGCACCAGCCATTACTTGAAGCAGATATTGGCCGTAGTCCCAACTACTGCCTCCACCATAGACAGCGATATCCGTGGGGAGAGTGACGCTCCCAAAGGGTTTAAGCACAAAGCGGACGTATATATTATCCGCAGTGTTTGTGACATTGCCAATTTCAATGCTTGTCAAGGGTTGGGTATAGATATAGCTAGCTGACCCGTTAAGCACATCGATAGTTGCGTTAGTAGTACCAACATCAGTGTGGGTAGTCGGAAGCCATACTATAGGTCGACCGTTAAGCGTAGCATCACCAACCAAACTTATATTAGCACCGGAGACTATTATGCCGCCGCTTTCACCCTGCGCATATAGCTCTATTGAGTTGTCCTTAACCAGAATCTCAGTTTCTTCAATCTCCGGTGTGTTAAGTTCACCTCCAGATGTCACCTCTAGTGACATTATTCCGGCACTTAATCGAAGGTTGGCAGCCAAGTCTTCTTCGGTGACCGTAGTGTCGATAGCCACGCCAGACCTAAGAACACCAGAGAGTAGCGCTCCGCCCCCAGATGCAGCAGCAATGGCGCCAGATACATATTGCTCAGTAGCCAGCTTACTGCCATTAACGTACGCACCAGCGGTAGCAGATATTTGAAGAGTATTATTAGAGGTTACCAGGGTACCTGAGCCTATTTTAGACGCAATAGCCACCGCTGAATCAACCTCAGCACCGGTATAAGGGGAATAATATTCTGAATTTGCCATAAAAACCCTCAGTGTGTTTTAGACAAAATAGCACAGGAAAAGGAAGAAGTCAAAGAATGGTGCTCCTGCGGGGACTCGAACTAAACAAAACTTAAAATATAAAAGTTACGCTGATCTTCGAATATTTTCTTTAAGCCTTTTAACCTTTTCTTCCGAAATTAGCTTATTAACCTCTACATAAATGCCTAATTTTTTACAACGCTTTTTTACAGCATTATCAGTGACACCAAAATGTTTAGCCACCTTAGTATAATTAGGAGTGCCCTTAAATAAAGCTAATAGTTCGTCGGAGGTGGGGTTAAATTTACATTGGGCTGCATGGAGGCATGCCTGAGAACAGTATTTTCGAACATGCGCTTCATGGGGCATGACACGGTAAGTCGATCCACATTGTGCACATAGCATAGGAATTGATGGCTCTTTCTTTGGTCTATTACGTTTCCTACCTACATTAGACCCGTTAGTGATTTGCGCGTGACAAGTAGGACACAAAATCATTAAGTTAGCTAAAATGTTATTATAACGATTTCCGTCCTTATGATGAAGTTCTAAAGGTATGGGTTTATTCATCCAGCTAGCCAAGCCGCAAATCTCGCAAACCGCTGTTTTTATACCTGTACGGATTAATAAACGTCTTAGATTAGAGGGATCTATGGAATGGGCATTTGATAAATATTTCTCTTCTACATCAGCAGCGGATAATGCATGAGGAACATACTTAGGCCTATTACTCTGGTTAGGTTTGTAACAGCCTAATCGTTTAGCAATATTTCTAAATGTTGTTGGGTGTAGCCCTAGTTGCCGACAAGCGTCTGCCATATTGTCAGCATGGCAACAAATGTCTATAAAACTGCGTTCATTCACTTTAATTTTATGCATATTAGCTCCAAGTAAAATATTATTGGCATATGCGTAATATACTCCTAAGAAATTAGGAGTGCAAATCAAGGTTGGTACCCGGAGGGGGAGTCGAACCCCCACATCCTTACGGATAGCAGGACCTAAACCTGCGGCGGCTGCCATTACGCCATCCGGGTAATATTTTTAAATGGTACCCGTGGTGGAAGTCGAATCCACATACAACGAATTTTAAGTTCGTTGGCGTTGCCAATTAGCCTACACGGGCGTATATAAATTGATTATTAAATATTTCGGGGTGGGGAATTCCGAGATCCCGACCTCATCGCCCCAAACGACGTGCTCTGCCTCTGAGCTACACCCCGACATATATTCAATTTAGATGAGTACCCTAGACTTTCGTGCTCTATGGCTCTGGTACTCGTGGAGGCACTTCCATCCCCTTTCGGATCTTTCACCTCTCAGGTAGCCTCTTTCCGGTTGATCATTCCGGCCTGGTCATTTGGTGGACCCGGCAGTACTCGAAACTGCAACCATCTCCTTATGAGGGAGTTGCGCTAACCATTGCGCCACGGATCCTATAAACTGGTGGACGCCCCTGGAATCGAACCAGAATAGCTCGGGCTTCAGCCGAGCGCCTTGACCACATCGGCCAGACGTCCTTATTTAATTTTACCTTAATATATCACTTGACAATAGTGAATTCAAGGGTTATTTTGAAAAAAGTGAGAAAATTTTCCATAAAAATAACCCTTAACTAACATAAGGAAATTAAGTAATGCATTACAAAACAGCGTCTGAAGTACGCCGGTTCGCAGACAAAACTGCGAGCAAGTGTCTACATAAATGCGCCAAACTGGTATCCACCACAGTTAAGGTTGGACCTACGGAAACAACGCACACGTGGAAACGAGGTTATGCACCGGAAGCTTTGGGAGCAGTTGGATTACTTGCTGGAGGTGTGGGCGGATACATATTGTCAGACCCAAAAGACTCTGACCTTAAGAGACTAGCAAAAGTAATAGCAGGGTCCGTAATCGGGGGGCTGGCTGGATATAGCGGCGGTTGGGGGTTAACTGAACTGGCTAGGAAAGACCTCCAGGCCTAATGAATGGCACTACAAAAATACAAAAATCAACCAACGCAAGGATCTAAACAATGCAAGAAAAAGTAGCTACCGCTATCAGAAAAATCGCTAAAACAATGCTAGAGCATATGCCTGGCGTTACTCTGTCCATGGTTGCCGCTAAAGACGCTGACCGTGAGTTAGCTGAAGTGGCGCGAAATAATAGCTTCATAGGCAAGAGCAAATACGCGGATAATTTGGACCATTTGGCAGATAGTATTGGATATTATCGCGAAACTGACAAATTGCCAGAATTTGATCCCATTTATAGACGTTATATGGGACAAGCGTACCAGATTCCGGAAGATATGGATAAATTACAAAAAATCCATACTCAGCTTATGGGTAAACCCTGGAAAGCATCGACGCCGCGCTGGTTAGAATGGCTAATGAAGCCTCAACACGATCGATTACTGCATGACTTAGCTAAAAACATAGCCGAACATAAGGCAAATATAAAAGGTCTGAAAGCTGGAGAGATTGCGTCACTGCTTTATCCCAATTACATACTTAGAGATGATGGTAAAATAGCAAAAATAAAGGACTACGATCTGAGCGGCCACCCTATGCAGCGACTAGAGGATGAAAAAGGTAATCCACTATATAAACCAGTAACCAAAGAAGCGATTAAACGCGCAGTAGCGTGGGCAAAGAAAAATAGGAAGCAAATTGCAGTAAACGATAATTACGGCGGCCCTGCGATATACTAAAAACATAACCCCGATCTTCTTACGAAGATCGGGGCTCTTTTATCTGGAGACGTGGACAGGACTCACACCTGCTTAGAAGTGTTTTGCAGACACTTGCCTAACTGTTCAGCCACCACGCCATAAAAATGGTGGACCGTATCGGGCTCGAACCGATGAAAAATCCTCTTCCGTGCAAGGGAAGCGCTCTACCAACTGAGCTAACGGCCCACGTATTAAATTTACTGTAATATAATGTAGGTCAACAACGATTTCAAGGGTTTTTTCGAAAAAATTTACGAAAAATTTTTATAAAAAATGGAGCTGGCGGTGAGATTCAAACTCACGACGTGCATTTAGCAGACGGGTTACAAATCCGTTCCTTTCGATCACTCAGGCACACCAGCCTATTATTCAATTTGGTGGGTGCTGGAGGAGTTGAACCACTCGACAGCCGCCACAACATGTATAGGTCAGCGAGTTTACAGCCCGCCGTGTGGAACAGCACCCAAAAGCCTCCTCCCGGTACCTAGGAAGAGTAACGTCTGCTACTCCGGGTCATCTAACACGAAGCCTGTCTCACCGATGCCCCGGTACTTCGTATCCTGCGGATTACGTTGACTCACACGCCCGCATTAAGCTGAGATATGGCATCCTCAGCAGGGTGGACCAGGGTCTTTCGATCAGCCCGTTTATTTAACTTTTCTTAATATACACATTATTTGGGCCATTGCACCCATTTTTGTCTGGTCTACGCCTATTAACGAGCGGTTATAATCCATATCTTGCAATTCTATTTTAACTAATTCAAAGTCGTCTAGGTTATTGGCCAAATCTAACAAATTTACAGACACCAATGACCAGCTTTTACGCTTAGATATGGTAAAAGTATGCTTGTGTTCAGTATTATAAATACTGGGAAAATGTCCTTGCTCGTATAAATCCTCGTCTGGAACTGTGATTATTAGATATCCGCCTACTTTTACAAGAGTTCCCCAGTCTTTCAGCGCCGCTGCGGGATCTTGCATATGTTCTAGATAATGAGATGAATATACCCAGTCATATTGTCTACGAACATACTTCAATATATTGTTTGCATCTCCATCGCACTGCTCAAAAGTGAAGCAATCGGGGAATATCGGGTCATTTCCACACCCTATATCCATGCCCTCACCCTTAAAATACTTCAGCTCATCCGGAGTAAGAATATTTCTGAGTTTTGATGATTCTTTCATCTTACTTATTTCAAATGGCAGCCTCGCCCCGTGCCGACCGGGAACTCCGAGATCCAAATTCTCGTGTGCAGAGCCGCTACACTACAAGGCTGCGTATTATTTAATTTTGGTATCCGCAGAGGGACTCGAACCCTCGACTAGCTAAACTGCGATACTATATGTTGTAAAAACTCCATGGGTTTTTCCAAACCTAATCTTTTTACAGCTTCAAAATCCTTCGTAGTACTCTCGTCAAAATTTAAAACTCTATCACATATTGCTTCGAACTCGAAGCATGCTTCTTCATCACTTATACTGTAATTATTAGGATGTTCCTGGTACTTAAAATAATGACATAGCTCGTGTAACAGTACCAATACAGATTTCTGCTGCTCGAGTCGTTGCTCGCTACTTAATTTTGTATCTACCAGAATAATGTTTGGCGGAAAAAATCTTCCTAGTATCCCATTGCCCAGATTATCGGCTTCTAACACTATTAGTCCTAACCGTTCACAACATTCTTTTATTCGCGCAAACTGCAAGCGTTTCATGTACTTATTTATTCCTTAACCACTTTCTAATGGTATTATCTGAAACGCCGTACTTCCGCCCAACCGCACATAGTGAACCCAACTCCTCCTTTTCCCTTATAAGTGCTTCTTTAGACGGCCTAACAACTTTATCCAATTTTTTCTCCTCTATCAAACTGGTGAGCGCACTTGGAATCGAACCAAGATATCAGCCGTGTAGGGGCTGTGTTCTAACCGTTGAACTATGCGCTCGTATTAAATTGGGTTAACTACTGGGAATCGAACCCAGATAGCGTGAGCCACAATCACGCGAATTAGCCATTATTCTATAGCCAACATAATAAACTGGCGGAGGCTGCAGATCACGATACTGCACACCGTATTTCTACGGCTACTGGTAGTTTTCGAAACTACTCCCTTGCCTTTAGGGTTAAGCCTCCTGGCACGCGCGGTACGAGTTGAACGTACATCCAACTGATTTGGAGTCAGCTACTCTAGCCAATTAAGCTACGCACGTAAAAATGGCGGAGGAGGTGGATCTCGAAACCACACAGCTTTTACGCTTACTGCGAGTTTTCAGGGCTCGTCCCTTGCCTTTAGGGTTACTCCTCCTAAGAAAAATTGTCGCCGACCACTGTATTGGAACGCTTTCACCTCGCGCAGCGTCTATTGTTTATTTGCTAGCAGAACTAACCATTAACTATGGCGACAAAAAGTGACGGGGCTCCGACAGGAATCGAACCTGCTATCTGCCGTTTATCACCCAGCTGCTTTTCCTCTAAGCTACCTGAGCCCCGATAAATGGCGGAGGTGGGGTGTCTCGAAAACCCACACCTGTTACGGTTACTGGCGGTTTAGCAAACCGCTCCCTTACCTTTAGGGTTACACCTCCATGGCTGAGGGTGAGGGATTCGAACCCTCGTGCCCGCTAAGACTCACCCGCTTCCAACGGGGACCGATTGGCCATCTCCGGCAACCCTCAGTATTCAATTTTCTATCAGCCCAGCCCGAAAGCTGTAAAAATCATGGCAGCCATGGTAGGATTCGAACCTACAACCCGCTGGTTAACAGCCACTCCGCTACCTGTGAGTCGGTAGTGCGGTTACGTATCGCGAGGATCCGACTCTTTATCCCCACAGGAGATTTGGGCTTATGCGCTAGCCCCCGGCCTGTGTACTACTGCGACCGCACTTGCGCCTTGTAATACGGCGACCGGTATGAAACACACGTCCTTCGACGTCTGCACTGTATTTAATTGTCTAAAACTCAATATAGCACAAAAAATATCCCTGTCAAGGATATTTTTATAAAAATATTAAAAATTTTTAATAAACTTATAAAAGTACTGTTCTAGAGGCTCTTTTTTAGCTATTTTTAGCTATTTTTAGTCCCCTAAGCGCCCATATCAAAAATAGTGTAAAAATAGCTTAAAAATGGCCGTTTTTGAGGCATAATGTATGTCGGAGATTAATATCTCTGGCTCGCTGGCCGAGAACGGCAAGTGGTGTACCAAAACCGCGAAACCGCAGCTCCGTCCTGTAGCCGGAGAGCTGCGTGGGATTCTGATGCCCGAAACAAATAAACTACAACAGGCGCCTCAGGCATACGTTATAAGCCTTGAACGGGATGTACTTGGTGTTCTCCCGTGCCGAACCAGTTTCCCCATAACCTGCGGCAGGCTTCGGCCTGGAGGGTTGTGGGCGTCTGGCCTGGATCATTGGCCCGCAAGGGGGTTGATCCGGGGATGTACTCATTGGATAGGGCGACTGCTCGGTTGCCCTTGGGTGTAACAACCTTGACCAGGCTGGTCGTCCAAAGAGTGCTAAAACTAGCCATCAGACCGCAGTGCTCTCAGCGGTTTCCGCAATAAGAGGGCGTGGAAGAGATTCTCGTTGGGGAAAACCTGGCGAGATACCAAATCCACGGCGACGGCAGGGAAAGACCGCAGGGCTGATTCAGCTAACCCTTGTCAAGGGGACAATCTGGTGGAGGACTCGGTTAAAAGCCGTGGAATCTGCCTGTGATTGCTGTTGAGGTCACCCGTAAGGGCGCCAGCCGAGGCGACAATGAAGGCGCCGGTGTAAAGCCACCGGTATCAAAAGGGGAGGCTACAGCCGAACC
>Ga0310690_10006468_pt1 | contig 15395 bp, 12 predicted proteins | sample AusTroGonzalo_MG_2_FD_207661 | JGI IMG/M metagenome (GOLD analysis project Ga0310690, IMG submission 207661) | Bovine rumen microbial communities from tropical cattle in Woodstock, Queensland, Australia - Gonzalo_04 (v2) (version 2) | ecosystem: Host-associated > Mammals > Digestive system >... | reverse complement strand
AAATATATTCACGAATAAAACAACAACTATGAAACGTATCGCCGTAATCTTAGTCATTCTGATGACCGCGCTCAGCTCTCTGAACGCGCAAGACTTCCAATGTTCCGTCTCCCTCAACACCACTCAGATTTCGAGTTCTGGTAACCAACAACGTTTCAATGAGATGCGGCAAAAACTCTACTCCTTCATCCATGAACGCAAATGGTGCCAATACAACCTGAAACAGAACGAACGTATCGAATGTTCCATCACCATCAACCTGACCAAAGCGTCGGGCGATGAATACGAAGGTACGGCCACTCTAGTGCTGCAACGCCCTGTATATAAGGCCAGTTACAAAACCACCTTGCTGAGTTTCCAAGACAAAAAGGTCAAATTCAAATACGACGACGGTGACGAATTGGAGTATGACGAAACCGCCAACCTTTCGGAACTCACTTCCTTAATTGCCTATTATCTAAACTTATTCATTGGCGTGGAGCTCGATTCCTTCTCGCCCAACGGAGGTTCCCCATACTTCTCAAAATGCCAAAACACGGTCAACCTCAACTCCTCTCTTACAGGATGGAACGTGGCGGAAAGCGGTCAAAACAACCGCTATTGGATTACCGAGAACTTCACCAACAGCACTTATAGCAAAATCCACGACTTCTACTATCAATATCACCGTTTGGGTTTGGACGTGATGAACGAAACACCTGATGCCGGACGCGCGGTGATTCTCGAAAGTCTGAAGCTCTTGCAACAGGTCAACGCCCAAAAATCCAACTTGGCGGTTGTCCGCATCATCTTGAACACCAAGAAAGACGAAATCATCAATATTTTTAAAGAAGGTATGCCGTCGGAGAAGACGCAGGTAGTGAACATCATGAAACAGCTTGATCCTACCAACTCCTCCGCTTACGATGCCATCAACTCCTCCTCTTCCAAATAGTCAAGATGCTAACTTCCCTTCAAATAGAGAATTATGCGATAATACGGTCTTTGGAAATCTATTTTCAGGAGGGTTTGAGCGTAATCACTGGTGAAACAGGTGCGGGTAAGTCCATTCTCATGGGCGCCCTTTCGCTTATTTTAGGCAACCGCGCCGACACAGATGTACTCTTCGACAAGTCGCGAAAGTGCATTGTGGAAGCCACATTTCACATTCAAGATCTACCTTTGAAATCTTGGTTCGAACAAAACGATCTGGATTATCAAGACGATACCATTATCCGGCGGGAAATCAACGAACACGGGAAGTCCCGCGCTTTCATCAATGACACGCCGGTGAATCTGACGGTTCTGAAGAGCATAGCCACACAGCTGGTGGACATCCATTCACAACATCAGACTTTGATGCTGCAAAATGCCGATTTCCGTCTTCGTCTTTTGGATCAATTTGCTCAGAATCAGAACCTTATCAGCCAATATCAGGAAGTGCTTCACAGCTGGAAGAAGCAAAAAAAGACATTGGAGGAATTGCGAGCCAAATGTGCTGAAGCCGCGATTCGCCACGACTACAACACTTTCACCATTGAAGAACTGGAGAAAGCATCGCTGCAACCTGACGAGCAATCGCAAATCGAGATGCAAATCAAAGAGTTGACGAATGCCGAAACCATCAAGTCGCACCTTTACAACGCTACAGCGTTACTGTCCGAACAAGAGGGTGACAATATATTATATATGTTGAAATCTGCGCAGAGCGAGTGCCGCGCCTTGTCCAATTTAGGCGGCGACTACGACCTTTTCCTGCAAAGAATGGACAACCTGCTGGCAGAAGCGCAGGATCTTTCCTACGAAATGTCGAAAAAAAGCGACAATGTGGAAATCAACCCGCAACTTCTGGAGCAGCTGAACGAGCGTTTGGATTTGCTCTTCACCCTGCAGAACAAATACCACGTGGAGGACAACGAGGCGTTGATAGCCCTTTTGGAGCAATTGCGCCACGAAGTGGAAACCTATACGGACGAAAAAGAGCAACTTATTGAACTGGAAAAAACTGTAAATCAAGCAGAAAAGGAAGTACGGGCATTAGCCAAACGACTCACTGAATCGAGAGGTAAGGCGATACCCGCTTTAGCCAATGCAATGGAAGAACGCCTCCGCAAACTAGGTATGAACGACAGTCGTTTTACCGTGGAACTCGCACAGACGGAAGAGCTGCGTGACAACGGCGCCGACACAGCCACGTTCCTGTTCACGGCTAACAGTGGTGTTGCGCCTGCTGACATGTCCAAGATCGCCTCAGGCGGTGAAATGTCCCGTATCATGTTGTGCCTCAAGTCCATCATCACCGACACGATGTTCCTGCCCACGATCATTTTCGATGAGATCGACACCGGCATTTCTGGCGAAACGGCTTCGAAAGTGGGACAAATGATGCAAACCTTAGCGGAGAAGCATCAAGTCATCGCCATCACGCACCTGCCGCAAATTGCAGTTCGCGGAAGCCAGCATTATCTGGTGTACAAACAAATATCTGACAATCAAACAACTACAAATATCAAGCTTTTAACAATGCCTGAGCGTGAGCAGATGATAGCCACGATGATGAGCGGTGAAAATTGCAACGAATCCGCCTTGGCTACCGCACGCGAAATGCTCAAAGCAACGAAAATAAATCAAAAACAATAAATGATGGTGAAGAAAACGCTCATAATGGCTATCTGTTTGCTGTTCTGCCTCAATGGTTTCACGCAGAACCGCCGCCCCACCCCACAAAAGAGATTCATCTACATGACCTCAGTGGGATACGCCACTGGATTGGGACAAATCGTACTGGAACAGCAGACGGTTCAAAATCAGAATTTTGACTTTTCCGTCAACCAACTGCTTGGCTATCAATTCAATCCATACTTCCAAATGGGATTAGGCGCGGGCTTCGATTTCTGGCGTCACACCGCCTTTATCCCCATTTACCTCAACTTCACGGTCAACTTCACCGACACGAAGTTCGTACCTGTGTTTTATGCCAACATGGGCTATAGCTTCAAATGGTACGTGTCATCCATCCCCGAAAAGATGACCCACGTCGTGCACGGCACCGCAACAGGCCCGATGGGTGAAGGAGGTCTCGGCTTACGCATCAACCTCAACGAAAGATTATCTCTCTTACTGGCAGCATGTTACAAAGTCCAATACACCGACATCCGCTATACCATCCTTCAACCCGGCGAACAAGACTTCTCCGCCTACTCCACCAACTCCCGTAAAAACGTACTATACCACTTCGCTGGCGTCCGCCTGGGAATCCAGTACTAGCCGTTGGCTTTTAGCTATTAGCTATTGGCTTGGAACCTGGAACTTGAAACTTAGACATAGACTTAAACTACTAACTACTAACCGCTAACTACTAACTGCTTCAATAACCCATAACCAATAACCCATAACCATTATGAAAGAACCCTCTTACTCCGCCGCTTTCGAAGAACTGAAAGAGATTGTGGACCAATTGGAACACGATGACATCAGTGTGGATGAACTGACCGAAAAGATGAAGCGTGCCACGGTGCTGCTGAAGATTTGCCGTGACAAACTGACCAAAACTGAAGAAGAAGTCAACAAAACCATCGCAGAGCTGTCGTAAATGTCCACTTTTGAGCTTATAGATCCCGCTATTGAGGCCTATTGCGAGGCGCACACGACCGAAGAGTCCGACCTGCTCTATCGGTTGAATCGTGAGACGCATCTGCAGACCCTCAACCCACGTATGGCCTCGGGACAGCTCCAAGGACAGTTCTTGTCGCTGATTTCCAAGATGATACGACCGAAAAGGATTCTGGAAATCGGCACTTTCACGGGTTATTCAGCCATCTGCTTAGCCGAAGGGCTAACAGGCGATGGGGTCTTGCACACCATCGAAATCAACGAGGAATATGAAGACCGCATTCGTGAATACATTTCCCAAAGTCCTGATATCCAGAAAATAAAGTTACATATCGGGGATGCGAAAACGATTGTACCATCGCTAAAAGAAAAATGGGACCTGGTCTTCATTGATGCAGAGAAAACGGACTATCCTGAATACTACGACATCGTTCTCCCTTTGGTCAAGAAGAACGGTTTTATACTGATTGATAACACGTTATGGAACAGTAAAGTGGTTCATGAAGTAGCCCATAACGACAAAGACACCCAAGCGATAATGGCCTTCAACGAGAGGGTGCAGCAAGACCCGCGCGTGCGAAACCTGCTGCTGCCTTTCCGCGACGGCATCATGATGATTGAGAAACTCTGATTTATGCGCATAGATATTTTAACCCTTTTTCCGGAAATGTTCCCGGGTGTGTTCGGAAGTTCTATCCTGAAACGCGCTGTAGAGCGCAAATACATAGAACTTTACACGCACGACATCCGCGACTACACCTACGACAAGCACCACCGGGCAGATGACTATCCCTTTGGCGGCGGTGCCGGCATGGTGATGATGGTCGAGCCCATCGCACGCTGCATCGAGCAGCTGCAAAGCGAGCGCGAATACGACGGCATCTACTTGATGGCGCCCGACGGCACGACCTTCAACCAACAGAAAGCCAACAGTATGTCGCTGCTAAACAACATCATCCTGTTGTGCGGGCACTACAAGGGCGTGGACGAGCGTGTACGCGAACTCTACATCACCGAGGACCTCAGCATTGGCGATTACGTGCTGTCGGGCGGCGAACTGGCGGCCATGGTCATCAGCGACGCCATCGCACGGGTCATCCCCGGCGTCATCAGCGACGGCGCATCAGCCCTTTCCGACTCCTTCCAAGACAACCTGCTCTCCGCACCTGTCTATACACGTCCCGCGGACTTCCGAGGTCACCGTGTACCCGATGTACTCCTCTCCGGCAATCAAAAGCTTATAGACGAATGGCGTATGAATCAGCAAATTACGAGAACCCAAGAACGCCGTCCCGATCTATTAAGCCATGAATAAAATCCAGAACCTCCTCCATTCGCTTCAGACGCCCAATGCCTTCTTCAACATCAGCTACGTATTGATGGTGATGATGATGGTGTTGTTGCCATTCACCACTTTCTTTATGTGGCCCATAGGCATTTTGCTAATGATTCTATGGATTTCTGAAGGGAATTGGCGCGAAAAATGGGAAAACTTCAAGACAAACAACGGCATTCCATACGGCTTTTTTCTACTCGGCATCTGCTTGATCCCGCCCTTGGGACTTCTCAACTCTACCAACATGGCCGCCGCCTGGAGCACGGTAGAGTGCTACCTTTGGTTCTTCTTCGCCCCCATCATCTTCCTTACCGCTTCCCCGAAAATCTGGAAAAAAGAGCATTTCGACGTCCTTCTCACCCTCTTTTCCGTCAGCGTAATCATATATATGATTACTTTATTCATCCACGGCATTTACAAAACCGCGACAACGGGTGACATCAACTATATGCACAACTACTATTTCTGCTACAACAGCCATCACGCCTACACTGCGCTTTACCTCACTTTCGTCTATCTGTTAATCTTCAACCATCTGCTTCATAACCAGCAAAATATGAAGAAAAAACACGTTATCTGGCTTTATGGGGTAGAATTACTGTTGATTGTCGGTGTGTTTTGTCTCTATTCGCGCGCTGGTATTCTTGCTTTCCTTTTTTTGCAAATGATTTGGTGCTTTTACGCCATACACCTGAACCGCCCGCATTGGAAAAGCATTTTGGCCATAACGGTCATCGTTTTCGGTCTGATTGCCGCTATGATAATCGCATTCCCTACGAACCGCTTCACGCAAGAGGCTATCAGCATGCGGCATAAAGACGACAGCGACAAACCTTTGGACCCACGACTGATCATTTGGCAGGCCGCTTGGGATGCATCCGTCAAGAATCTGCCGTGGGGAGTGGGCACAGGGGACGGTAGCGAAATCGTGATGGAACAATATCACGAAAATGGCTATTGGATGGAACGTACATGCCCGCTTAACGCGCATAATCAGTTCCTTTCCGCGCTGCTCACCAATGGGATCCCGGGGATCATCCTCATTTTGCTCTATTTTAGCGTACCTTTGGCCTTAGCCATCAAACACCGCGACATGATGCTGCTGAGCTTATTTGTGTTGATGCTACTCAACTGCTTGGTGGAATGCATGTTTGAACGTCGCGCCGGAGTTGATTTATTTGCCATCATGATACCCCTTTTCATTCTTAAAGCTCACGTCCCCGATAATTCCCTGACAAAATGAAAATATTAAAGACTATTGCTTTCATCGTGCTGATTTTAAGCACATTAACCCTCTCCGCGCAAGAGAAGGAAACCTACCTCTTTGCCACCAAAGACACGTCCAAACTCTACATGGATGTATATGTGCCGCAAGTGCAGAACGAACAGCAGGCATGCCTCTTTTTCGCATTCGGCGGCGGCTTCATCGGTGGCAAACGCGATGACAAGCAAATTGAGCAAATCAAGAAACACTTTACGGACAAAGGATATGTGGTCATCGCCATTGACTACCGATTGGGGATGCGCGGGAAAACCAAAGGTTCTGCAATAGCCAGTGTGAAACTATTTCAAACCGCCATCGACATGGCAGCCGAAGACATGATTTCGGCAATGGACTACACCATAAAGAACCTCTTGAAGACGAAAAAATACACCCTCAATCCGAATCACTTCATCCTGATGGGCAGCAGCGCTGGAGCCATCACGGTCTTGCAAACCGACTACGCACTGTGCAACGGATACCTCAACAGCAGCATCCTGCCCGACACATTCCGTTTAGCAGGTGTTATCTCATACGCTGGTGCCATTTTTTCCACACACGGAAAACCCAAATACAAACTGCACGAACCCGCACCCACGCTTCTCTGCCACGGAACAGCCGATAAATTAGTGATTTATACGAATACCAGCATCTTTGGATTCGGCCTTTACGGTTCCCATTGCATCGCACAACAATTCAAGAAAAACGGATATGGCTACCATATCCGTCGTTATCCTGGTCTCGGCCACCAAGTAGCCGGTATCTATAATGAAGAGTTTCCCGTCATTGACCAATTTCTCACAGAAACGGTCTTCGCACATCCGCACATACAAATCGACGAAACGTATTACAATCCCGACATCGAGCCTAAATGGATGAACCTGCGCGTTCGCGATTTGAAGAAGTTTGATAAGTGATGTTAGCCCTAAACTCTAAACCTCATCCTACCTCACCAACGTCACTGTTCCCATGTACTCTTTATCTTCCGCATTGAGGTCTTTCAGGCGGATCAAGTACACGTACACGCCTTCGGGGCACATTTGTCCGTACTTATTACGGCCATCCCAATAGTCAAACGGGCTGCGAGTACTAAACACGAGTACGCCGTTACGGTCGAAAATCTCCATCAAGTAGTTATCCGGATCCACACCTTCGCCTTTCGGGGCGAAAGTCTCGTTGATGCCGTCACCGTCAGGAGTAAACGAATTGGGAACGTAGAAGAAATAGGGCACGGACACAGACACGCGCGTCTTGGCCGAGTCAATACAGCCCAGCGAATCCTCCGCCGTCAGCGTAATGGTAAAATAACCTGAGCGGGTATAATCGTGAGAGGGATCCTCTACGTCATGCACGATGTTGGTGTTGGAGAAAGGATCTCCAAAATCCCACGTCAAGAAGTACTCCTCAGGCGAAAGGTTGTTACACGTCACGGTTCCGATACCATTCTCCACGAAAATGTCCGTAGGAGTAGCGATGAACGCAGGTCGCGGCAAAGGAATCACAACCACCGTAAACGAGTCCGTAACAATACAGTTACCCGTCATGGTAGCCGACACCACATACTCTGTGGTTATTTGCGGAGAAACCGTGATGGTGGATGTACTTTGACCACTGCTCCAATGGTATTCGTTGGATGAAGGATGCGTAGCCACCAAGGTGGAAGATTCCCCTGAGCAGATTGTATCGTCACCCGTGATAGTGGGGAATTCCAAATCCGTCACCAATACCTTGACAGAGTCATTGCGCATGCAACCGTTGTCGAAGGTAAGCGTCACATAATAGGTAGTGGTCTGCGACGGCGTGACAACGCAAGTCGCGGTCGTATCGCCACTACTCCATTGGTATTTATCGGGATGGATATTGGGGAATTCATTGCCTGCCGTCACCGTCAAATGTGCCGGATCATTAGGACATATATTACTATTTCCTGTGTTTGAAGTCGTGGTAATCGAGGGAATATTTACCTTAATCAAGGTCGTATCGCGAAGAACGAAGACATCACCTGCAGCATTAGTAAACGTATATTCAGAAATGTATTTTGTGGTTTCTTGCGGACTCACCGTGATTTTTCTCGCAGATGCGTATGCTCCGGTAGTCAAAATATTAGCGGGAGAAACAGAACCCTCATACCATGTCATGGTACTGTTTTCATCCAAAGGAGTGATCGGCGTGAAGCGCCAACCCTCATTGTCGGCCGTCCAGCTTCCCATTCCTCTTCCAGGAGCACACAAAATCTGCGAAGAAGTGTTGTTCTGCAGACCCACAAGACCTTCACCATCATCATTTGTCGTAGCGCAACAATCTCTGTGCTTGATATAGACATCAATAATGTTTGTTCCTTCATAGATCACCATTTGGTAAGTGTTATAGTTATTATGGCTACTATGATGATTATACAGACCAACGTTCAGGTAGTTGAACACGAACGCACGGCAGGGAGGGTCGCCCAACACACCCACGCGGACCGCGCCCATACCAAGACCGTCATTCTTATCCACAAAATAACGGCAGTCGATATCTTCATTCACCCCATAAATACAATTCTTATAATTATATGGGATACTACTATACGGAGGTGATGCTGGGGGTACTGAGTAGGAGAAGGAGCAATAACCCGACTGGGGACTCATAGAAATCAGCCCATTGGTACCAGGATAGACTGTCTGGTAAGTTTTTCCGAAAAAGGAGAATTTGAAAGGCAATTGAACGCCGGACTGCCAGCTATCGTCTGAATTTGCACCGATATTGGTACCTTCATTAAATTCGAAAATACGGGAATCAAATGGAATTTGTTTGATCGTATAGTCATTGGAATAGGGGCCTGTGGCCACCACTTCTGCATCCAACAACACAATTGGTTTGGAGCAGTCGAAATCAATGACATTGGGATTGCTCACTTCTGAATAGGCACCCAACGCAAGGTTGTTGATGCTTGGGCAAGCACTGCCGTCAGGACTTTCGAAAAGTTCTGTGACACAGGAGATTTCAGCTGCCCATCCAGCCTTGCCCACATCACCGGAAGCGCCGACATAAACAAAGGTCAAGGCACTTTGACTGGAGAAGAGCACTGGCGGTTTATTTCCCGTAGTGGCATCCAACGTGGAGGTGCAGAACTGGCCAATTAAACGCTTGTTCGGATCCGCATTCAATCCATCATACACTTTCAGAATACCGTTCACGGCAAATTGGGTGAACACGCATTTGAGGTGCGTGCCGACAGGCGACGAAAACTCTGCGAATGCATTCTCATTGTTGGAAGCGATATTGCCTGTAGGACCACCTGAATCGTAAAATTTCGCATTACAAGTGACATTAAAATAGTCTGTACCCATTATGATGGCGGTCTGCGTGGTATCATAACCATACACTCTGGCGACCCATCCATCTTGCAAACCCGGGACATCCTGATTATCGGAATGAAACACAAAAGTCATGTTTTTGCCCGTGGCATAGGCTTCGCCGGGAGAGTTCACCAAATTGTAAACACCGATGAGCGGTGAACTGCAGTTCGGACCGTCGAAAATCCACAAGGTATCACCAATACTCATGGAAAATTCTTCAAAAAGTGCATACATCACACAGGTCGAAAACGTCACGCGCAACGTCATCGTGTCCCGACAGTTCTGCGGAAAATAACCATCAGGATCTTGGTTAGGCCCCAAGCTACCAGGTCGTCCACCCGGATCATAAAAATTACGAGGTTGGTCCTCGATATCATTCACGAGCGGTACAGTCCCCATGATAATATCTTGTCCCACAACGATTTGAAAAGAAGCCAGCATAATCAGCAACATGCTGAGCCGAATGATATATTTTCCCATTTTTCTATAAATTTTCTTTCCTAACGAAAAACGCATTCGAATGTTGCAAAAAAAATTTCACCTATTTCACATCAAAGACAAAGCGCAAAAATACAAAAAAAATCAATGTGTGTTTTATTTCAAAAAAAGTGTATTTTTGCAGCCGAAAAAAAGGACGGGGTGTGGCGCAGTTGGTAGCGCGCTACGTTCGGGACGTAGAGGCCGGAAGTTCGAGTCTTCTCACCCCGACATAATTCAAAAATACACGGCGACTGCCGTGTATTTTTTTGTTCTAAAAAGTGTATTTTTGCGGGCTAATTTGAAAATTATGAGAAAAGAGACATATCTAATAGTTGTCATGGGCGCGCTCCTACTCTTGGCCGCCGCCTGCTCCCATGTGGAGACCACTTACTATCCGAACGGAGCCACCCAGTCTATCATCCATTACAAAGGGAAGAAGGAACACGGACGTACCACCTACTTCTTCAGCAGCCCCAACACGGTGGAAATCGAGGTGGACATGAAAAACGGCAAACGTAACGGCGAATTCCGCAGATATTTCAAAAACGGCTTGCTGGACACCTATTGCGTTTACGTGAATGATTCCATCGAAGGTTTGGAGGTGATGTATCTGCCAAATGGATGTAAAAGTCAGGAATTCACTTATTTACATGGTCGTAAGGACGGTCCGCATAAAGCCTATCACATTGACGGCAGCATCAAAGTGGAAGGCGGTTTCAAAAACGACCTGTTCGACGGACCATGGACCTACTACGATGAACGCGGTGTGGTTGTTGGAGAAGGTAAGTTCCAAAATGGTGACGGAGAAGTCACTTTTTATGACAAAAACGGTCACCCAGCTCGTACGACCCATTACAAAAACAACAAAAAAGAGGGTGCAGAGGTTTATTATACTCCCACCGGAGAGATTTTCCGCGAAATCACTTTCAAAGAAGACCGCATCATCGACCAAAAAACCGACTCCTCGCTGATCCGCTAATCCATGAAACGACTCTTCTGTAATATCATCCTTATCTGCTTGTGTGTTAGTGTTCTAAACGCACAAAACGACCGAAAGATTCTCTATCGGGCGGATATGGGATATTATGACGAAGAGGTGCTCAACGGGGCGCAACGACTCGTTGGACACGTCAAGTTCAAACAGGATAATGTGGTAGGCTACTGCGACAGCGCATACCTTTATGAATCAGAAAACTACATCCAGGCTTTCGGTTCCCCTGTGCGCATCGTCGTCAGCGATTCGGTGAATCTCTACGGCAAACGCGCCAACTATGACGGAAATATCCGGCAGGCCTCCATCGCGGGCGACGTCCGACTGGACAACGGAAGAGCTTACTTGTTGACGGACAGCTTGTTCTACGATCTGAATATCGATTGCGGCTATTACACCTCCCTGAGCCACATCTACAGTGATGCCGACACGCTCAGCAGCATCATCGGGAAATATTATACCAACACCGACGATGCCTTCCTGTACGAAGAGGTGCAATTGCGCAGTCCCAGCTACAAAATGGACTGTGATTCACTACGTTACAATGCTTCCTCCAAAATCGCTTACTTCATTTCCCGCACTCACCTCGTCAGCGATGAAAACGCCATCTGGACAGACCACGGTCTCTACAACACAGAGGCGGATGTTTCTGTCCTTTACGGCAACGTAGAGCTTTTTGGGGATGGACAATACTTGTCAGCCGACAGTCTCTTTTACGACAAGCAATTCCGATTCGGCAGGGCATGGAACAACGCCTGCCTCATAGATTCCGCTAACAACTTCATCGTCAAAGGGAATTACCTTGAACATTATGAGAAAAACGGCACCTCTATCGCCAGCGACAGCAACCTGCTCATGTACATTGACGATAACCACGACACCCTCTTTCTCCATTGCGACACCCTAAAGATGGATATTGACTCCGCTTCAAACCCTACCCTTTTCAGAGCTTACTTCCATACCAAATTCCTTCACAAAGACATTCAAGGTGCTTGTGACTCAATGGTTTACAATGTTGAAGATTCGCTACTCACGCTCTACTACAACCCTGTTTTCTGGTCTGATAATTACCAACTCACCGGCGACACCGTCCGATGCCAAGCCCTAGACTCCATCCACTCCATCATAGAACTTTGCAAATCGGGATTCATTGTGGGCGGTCTCTTTGAAAACACGGAATTCAACCAGATTAAAGGTCTGAAAATCAAAGGATTCATGGAAAGAAAGAATCTGAATAGGGTCGATATTATCGGGAATGCAGAATGTGTGTATTATGTGCAGGAAGACAACGAAGAACTCATAGGAATCAACACCTCCATCACCAGCGAGATGCGCATCTACCTGGACAGCAACCACATACAGCAAATCCGCTACTTTGACGCCCCCAACGGCCAAATCTACCCCGACGAAAAGCTCGAAGACAAAAACCGCAAACTCCAAGACTTCCGCTGGATGGACCTCTATCGCCCCCGCAAACCCGAAGATTTATACGTGAACCCAGTACCCCGCGAACCGTGATGCTGGCTGTTAGCTGTTAGCTGACTTTGACTTTTGACCTTTGAACCTTGAACTTTGAACTTTGAACTTTGAACCTTGAACTATTCCCTACTCCCTTTTCCCTCGACCCTCGACCCTCGACCCTAACCTATTAACCCCCTAAACCTTAAACCCTAAACCCTCAACCCTCAACCTTAAACCCCAAACCCTCACCCTCCATGTCCGACCACATCAAACTGATCCTCAAGACCCTGCCCGAGAAGCCCGGCGTTTATCGTTTCTACGACGATAAAGGCACGGTTATCTATGTGGGTAAGGCGAAGCGGTTGAAGCGGAGGGTTTCCTCCTATTTCAACAAGGATCACGATTCGGCGAAGGTGCGGATGCTGGTCACGAAGATTCGTGACATCCAGACCGTGGTGGTGGATACGGAATGGGACGCTTTGTTGCTGGAAAACAGCATGATCAAGGAGTTCAAGCCCAAGTACAACATCATGCTGAAGGACGACAAGACCTACCCGTGGATTGCGGTTACGAGGGAGCCGTTTGCGCGGATATTTCCGACACGCCGCCCCGACCCCGCCAAGATGCATCTTTTCGGTCCCTATTCCTCTGTCCGCCAGATGAATATACTCCTTGAGCTCCTCAACGACATGTTTCCGTTGCGCACCTGCAAAATCCTGCGCAACAACGACCGTCCGTGCATGCAATACCAAATCAAGAAGTGTGCCGCGCCCTGCTGCGGTCTCATCACGGCGGAAAAGTATCAGGAAAACATCGAGAAGGCCATCCAAATCATCAAAGGCAACCGCAAAGAGGTGATCCGGCAACTGAAAGAGGAGATGATGCAGTACGCCGAAGAATGGAAATTTGAGCAGGCAGCGGAAGTCAAGCAGAAAATCGAAGCGTTGGAGAACTTCATCGGTAAATCGGTGGTGGTGAATCCCGCATTGACCAATATGGATGTCTTCGGCATGGAAGAAGACGATAACTGCACGTATATCAGCTTCTTGCGTGTAATAGACGGGGCTGTCGTGCAAGCGCACACCTTGGAAATCGACAATCGGTTGGAGACCACCGCGGAAGACGCGCTTTGGACCGGCATCTTGGAAATGAAAGAGCGTCTGGGAGGACTCTCCCCCACCCTTTTAGTGCCGTTCATGCCGAGTCTCGCACCCGAAGACTGGGATTTGCAGGTGCCGCAGCGCGGTGACAAACGCAAACTGCTGGAGTTGGCCACCCACAACGCCCATTTCTACATGTTGGAGAAGAAGAAACGTCAGGACTTGGCGGATCCCGAGCGACGTAACATGCGCGTGCTGCAAGCCTTACAGGAAGCGCTGGGAATGAAGACGTTACCGCGCCGTATCGAATGTTTCGACAACTCCAACACGCAAGGTGAAGAACCCGTGGCGGCCATGAGCTGCTTCATCGACGGCAAACCCGCCAAGAGCGAGTACCGCCACTTCAACATCAAAACCGTGGTCGGGGCCGACGACTTCGCCTCCATGGAGGAGGTCATCTACCGTCGCTACCACCGGCTGCTCGAAGAGAACAAGCCGCTGCCCGACTTGGTGGTCATCGACGGCGGCAAAGGGCAACTGCACGCCGCCTGGAACGCCATCCAAGCGTTGCACATCGAAGACCGGCTGATGATGGTCGGCATTGCAAAACGACTGGAGGACATCTTCAAGGTCGGCGACGACGTGCCCGTCTATATCGACAAACGCTCCGAAGCACAAAAATTGCTGCAACACGTGCGCGACGAGGTACACCGTTTCGGCATCACCCACCATCGCAAGCGCCGCAGCAAAACCAGCATCGCCTCCATCCTAGACGACGCGCCAGGAATCGGCAAAGTACTAAAAACCAAACTGTTAAAAGAGTTCAAAAGCGTCTCCAAAATCGCCGCCGCCACCGAACCCGAACTCGCCGCCATCCTCGGCCCCAAAAAAGCCGCCGCCCTTAAACAATACCTGGCGAAAGCTTAGACTTGTGAGACTTTGAACCTTGAACTTTGAACTTTGAACTAATATCTTGAAACCTGAAACCTGAAACTTGTGCCTCTTAACCCTTTAACCTTCTAACCCTCTAAACCTTAAACCTTAAACCTTAAACCCTAAACCCTAAACCCAAGCCCCATCCCCTTCATGAAAAACACCATCCTCTTCATCGCCGCCACTCTCATAGCTTTCACGGCTATGGCGCAGACCTCAGCACCCAACATCCCCGGAACCTACGTGGAGACCGTGTTGGATGCCGCCACACTGAACTCGTTGTCGCACGATTTCTCCATCGACCGTGTGAAACGCAATGCCGACAACACCTTCGACGTGCGTATTTGGCTATCGTACAAAGACATAAACCAATTTCAAGCGCTGAACATCCCTTATCAGACCATGTCGGCCAGCAAAGCCCAAATCCAAATGGCGCAAAACTACGAACAGATGACCGCCAATTGGAACCGCTACCCGACTTACAGCACTTATTTAGCGATGATGGACACCTTCCAGACACGCTACCCCCAACTGTGCAAAATCGACACGATTTTGGCGACTACGCCCGCCAACCACAGCATCCTCGTCGCACACATCAGCAACAACCTCAACGATAACGAAGGGAAGCCGTCCATACTCTACACCTCCACCATCCATGGCGATGAAGTAACGGGGTATTACATGATGCTCCGACTAATAGATTACTTGTTATCAAATTATGGCACAAATAGTTACGTAACTGAGTTGGTAAACACTATTGACATTTGGATTTGTCCTTTGCACAATCCCGATGGCACCTACTATACTTCCAATAACCAAATCAATACCTGGCCTTATTCTATTCGTGCAAACATGCATGGGGAGGATCTAAACCGCTCATTCCCAGAGGTTAGCCTTCCTG
>Ga0310690_10006467_pt1 | contig 15398 bp, 15 predicted proteins | sample AusTroGonzalo_MG_2_FD_207661 | JGI IMG/M metagenome (GOLD analysis project Ga0310690, IMG submission 207661) | Bovine rumen microbial communities from tropical cattle in Woodstock, Queensland, Australia - Gonzalo_04 (v2) (version 2) | ecosystem: Host-associated > Mammals > Digestive system >... | reverse complement strand
TCAATCAAAAAAACTTAAAAGAGCTTACCGGTGAGGGTTTTTTAAGTAATACCGCTCAAAATCTTAAAGCAACGGATAAGGGCTTTTTGCTTTTAGACGCCATCACGCAAAAACTTTGTTTTTAAAAAACAAAAACACGCTCTTGCAAAATAAAAAAAATTGCTTTAAGCTCTGAAAAGTCGTTGAAAGGGTTGATATGATTCAGTTTCTTAAAAAATTTTTCACTGTTGTTTTTTGCGCTTTGTTTGCGGCGCATGTTGCTCTTGCACAGGAAGTTCAGCCACCAAAGGAATGGCTTGCGTTTGTTGACGGTTTGAAAAAAGAGATGATTGCAAAAGGAATTTCAAAAAAAACCATCAAAAAGGCATATGGTAAAAACACCTATTATCACCCGAAACCCGAGGTTGTTGCCAAAGATGAAAAACAGACGGAATTTGTTTTGACCACGAAAGACTATTTAAACGCAATTGTCAGCGAAAAGCGCGTTCAAAAAGCCAGACAGCATTATCAGGACTTGAAAAAGGAATATGATGAAATTGAAAAAAAATACGGCGTTCCGATAAACTATTTAACAGCATTTTGGGCTATAGAGACAAATTTCGGGCAAAACAAAGGCAAATATCACTTAATTGATGCGCTAACCAACTTAAGTTATAAAAACAGGCGATCCGCATTTTTCAAAAACGAACTTTACAATGTTTTGAAAATTATGGATCAGTTTGAGCTCAAGCATGAAAAAATGCTTGGTTCGTGGGCGGGTGCGATGGGCCATTTTCAATTTATGCCCTCAACATACAGTGCGTATGCCGTTGATTATGACGGCGATGGTGTTGCCGACATTTGGGATAGTTTTGATGATGCAATCGCTTCGGCGGCAAACTATCTTCATGATTTGGGTTTTAAAAAAGATGAGCCGTGGGGAACGGCGGTTGAATTGCCGTGGAATTTTGATTATCGCCTTGCGGGCTATAAAACGCGCCAAAGTGTTTCAAAATGGACATCTGCCGGTGTGCGTGACAAACATGGCAACAAACTCAAGCTTAATCCGGATTTGAACGGTTCGATTATTGTAACAGACGGGCGCAAAGGCCAGGCTTATCTTGTTTTTTCAAACTTCAGGCGCATCATGATTTGGAACAGATCGGAAAATTATGCTCTGGCAATTGGTGTTTTGGCAGATTATATCGGTTCGGACATGCCGTATAAGCCCGCTGTTTCAAACAATTTTTATGCTTTAACAAGCGAAGACATTTTAAAAATTCAAAAATTTGCGAACAAAGTTTATCGCTCAAAGCTCAAAGAAGACGGAAAGTTCGGCTCAAAAACCAAAGAAGCCGTTGTCAAAATACAAAAAGCGGCTAAACTTCCTGAAGACGGCTATCCGAGCTATCAGCTCTTAAAAAAGATTGAAAACTACAATCCGAAAGTTGGGTTTTCGGTTCCGGTGCAGCCCAAAAAGAAATCAAAAATGCTTCAAAAATAGTTGTATAAGCTTGAATTGATGCTTGCCGAGAGCAAAAAAAAAAGATATTTTGGGCTCAAAGTGTTGGAATTTTGGAAATGTTGACGTTCAAACAAAAGCGCGGTTTTTTGCTTTTTTTGCTGTTTTTGAGCGGGTGTGCTTCGCACGGCACGCCCGAACTTTCGGGTTTGTCGCCTGAGGCGCAGGCCGTTGTCATCAAGCAGCACGGCGGCGTATATAAAGTTGGCAATCCCTATCAGATTTTCGGAAAATGGTATTATCCCAAAGAAGATTATTCTTATGTTGAAATCGGTATAGCAAGCTGGTATGGCGACGATTTTCACGCTAAAAGAACGGCAAACGGTGAAAAATATGATATGAACACTTTAACGGCGGCTCATCGAACGCTACCGCTTCCTTCAATTGTGAAGGTAACAAATTTGGAAAACGGGCGCTCGCTCGTTGTTCGTGTCAACGACAGAGGGCCCTATGCCAAAGACCGAATCATCGATATTTCAAAGCGCGGTGCACAACTTTTGGGCTATCAAACAAAGGGCATCACAAAAGTTAGGGTTGAAATCATGGTCAAAGAAAGCAAAGCCTTGAAAGCGGCGCTTTTGGGCCAAACAAGCGCCGTGCATGAAGAAACAAAGGAAATATTAGAAAGACAAGGGGTTGATACAGACTTTTTGAAAGGCTATTATATTCAAACCGGTTCGTTCGGGCAAAAGAGTTTGGCGCAAAACTTTGCTTTAAGGCTCGAAAAATTCGGAGCGCCACTGATTAAAGAGGCGTATGTTGATGAAAGAAAATATTATCGTGTTCGTTTAGGCCCTCTGCAAAATGAAGATGAGGCGCAGAAGCTTTTGTTAAAAGTTCGCTCAAACGGGTTTTCCGATGCGAGAATAATTAAAGAATAAGGAGAAACAAAAAAATGAGAAAAACGCTTTTTTTAATGTTAACGGTCTGTTTGCTCTGCTTTGAAGCAAAAGCCTTTGAAACAAGTGCAAAAAACGCCATTTTGATGGATTTTGACACGGGATCGTATCTATATGCCAAAAACCATGAAGAGCAGATGGCGCCGGCCTCGATGAGCAAGCTGATGACCATATACATTATTTTTAATCGCTTAAAAAGCGGACAGCTTTCGCTCGATGATGAGTTTGTCGTCAGCGAAAATGCGTGGCGCAAGGGCGGTGCGGCAAGCGGCGGCTCGACAATGTTTTTGAAAATCGGTGAAAAAGTTAATGTGGAAGATTTGCTCAAAGGCATCATCATTCAATCGGGAAACGACGCGTGCATTGTTGCGGCCGAAAATATTTCGGGTTTTGAGGAAGATTTTGCGGTTTTGATGAATGAAACTGCCCAAAAAATCGGTCTTAAAAATTCCGTTTTTGCCAATTCAACCGGACTTCCAGACGAAAATCAGCGTATGAGCGTTGAAGATTTGGCAATTTTGGCGCGCGCCATCATCAAAGAACACGGAGAATATTATCATATCTTCAAAGAAAAAGAGTTCACGCATAACGGCATTAAGCAAGGAAATCGCAATCCGCTGTTATATTCCATGGCGGGGGCAGACGGGCTTAAAACGGGGCACACGTCGGAAGCGGGTTTTTGCTTAACGGCGTCGGCAACGCGAGGCGGCAGGCGCTTAATTGAGGTGATTGCAGGTTTGGAGAGCAATAAAGAGCGCTCTGAAGAAGCAGAAAACCTGATGAATTACGGTTTTAGAGAATTTAAAAACGTCAAGCTGTTTTCAAAAGGCGAGGCTGTGGGACAAATCGAAGTTTGGTATGGTCAAAAACCATTTGTTGAAGCGATTGTTGCAGAAGATGTTGTCGAAACAATGCCAAAAAACGGTCAAGAAGGCTATGGCCTTAAAATGGTTTATGACACCCCGCTGAAAGCGCCCGTTAAACAGGGCGATGTGGTGGGCAAGCTTCACATTACGGACGCGGCTCAAAACGTTAAAGAAATTGATTTGCTAGCCGCTCAAGATGTTTCAAAAGTCGGTTTGGTTGGAAGATTTTTTGCAAATTTGAAACACTATGTTAAAGGCGAAAAATAATGCGCGGAAAGTTCATCACTTTTGAAGGCGGAGAAGGAAGCGGAAAATCAACGCAAATCAAGTTACTCGGTGAATTTTTAAAAACGAACGGCATTGATGTTTTGCTCACCAAAGAGCCCGGCGGCACACCTTTGGGGCAAGATTTGCGTCGTCTTTTGGTTGAAGGAGATGCCGAAAAGCTTGACGCCAAAGCGGAAGCGCTCTTGTTTTTTGCAGACAGGCGCGTTCATATGGTAAGCAAAGTTTGGCCGGCGCTTGATGCAGGAAAATGGGTTTTAAGCGACCGTTTTGCCGATTCAACAATGGCTTATCAATATTATGCGCAAAATAAAAGGCTTTCAAAAGAAGATATTGAGATGCTTTACGCGTTCAGTGTCGGTCATTTTGCGCCCGATTTAACGCTTATTTTGGACATTAACCCTCAAATCGGTCTTGCGCGCTCATTCAAAAAAGCGGAAACAATGGCGGTTAAGGAAACCCGAAACGAAAATCGTGCGCTTGAATTTCACGAAAATTTGCGAAAGGGTTATCTTGAAATTGCGCAGCAAAACAAAGAAAGATGTGTTGTCTTAAATGCAGACAAGAGTGTTGAAGATTTGCAAAAAGAAATTGCGCTCATCGTTCAAGAAAGGTATGGAATATAAACGATGATGCGTATTTTACCCAAAGACAACCCATATTTAATCGGCCATGAAAAAGCAGAAAAGCTTTTTTTAGAGGCATATCGCGCAGGCACGCTCCATCACGCTTTTTTAATTGAGGGTCGCTTAGGGATTGGAAAAGCAACATTTGCCTATAAAATCGCACGTTTTTTGCTTGAAGAAAGAAGCGGCGCGGAAAATCGTCAAACGCTTGACGTTTCGCCGACGAGCTCGGCTTTTTTGCAGATTTCAAACGGTGCACATCCCAATTTTAAGGCCATAGAAAAAGATTATATTGAAACAGATAAGAAAAAAATCATCAAAGCCATTAAAGACGGCGAACCCTTAGATGAAGCAACACTGCAAAATTTGAAAAAATCATCGGTCATTAAAATTGATGATGTTCGGGAGATACGTTCGTTTTTTAGCAAAAAATCTTTCAACGGTTCGTGGCGTGTGGTCTTAATTGACAGTGCAGATGATTTAAATCCGGCAAGTGCGAACGCCCTTTTGAAAGTTTTGGAAGAGCCGCCGGCCAAAAGTATGATATTGCTTGTGTGTAACAATCCGAACACTTTGCTTGCAACCATTAAATCACGTTGCCTGCGTTTGAGTTTAGAGCCGTTGTCTGAGGAAAATGTTGCAACGCTTCTTCGCCGCTATGCGCCCGAGCTTTCAAACCACGACGTTGAAGGGCTTGCAAAAATCAGCGGGGGGAGCATCGGCGATGCGCTCAACTATGCGCAAAACAACGGTTTGGCTCTATATGAAAAAATGCAATCCGTATTTGGTGCCGGCACGCGTTTTGATTTAAAAACGGCGCTTGATTTGGCAAATATCGGTGCGGCAGACGATGAAGTTTTTGAGCTGATGATATCGCTGATGTCGCAATTTGTTTACCAAATGGCGCTTGATGGCCAAGAAAAATCGAAATTTGCCGAGATATACGCGCATATCCTGCGGCTTAAAAATGAGGTTATTGCGCTGAATATGGACAAGAGACAAGCCTTGCTCAACACGTTTTATCTGATTGCAAAAGAGGTTTCAAATGCTTGTTGACAGCCATTGCCACCTTTCGAGCGAACCGGTATATGCCGACTTGGAAAACGTTTTTGCACGTGCCAAACAAAAAGGTGTTTCGGCCTTTTTGAATGCGGGTTCAAAATTTGACGAGCTTGATGTTCAGCTTGCCATTTCAAAGCGGTATGAAAACGTGTGGACACTCGCGGGTGTTCATCCGCATGATGCGCTTTCCTATCAAAATGTCAGTGCGCAAGATGTTGTGAGCCAAACAAAAAATGCAAAAGTTGTCGGCATAGGTGAATGCGGTCTTGATTATTTTTATGATTTTGCGCCGAAAGATGTTCAAAAAAGCGTTTTTTTAAAAATGATTGAGGCTTCGCAAATAAGCGCTTTGCCGCTTGTCGTGCACACAAGAGATGCCGATGAAGACACCATATCAATGCTTCAAAAAGCCTATAAGCAAAAGGCTTTTAAGGGCGTTATTCACTGTTTCAGCTCTTCTGCGCGGTTGGCTTTTGACGCGCTTGATATCGGTTTTTATATATCGGCATCGGGTATGATAACCTTCAAAAATGCACAAGCTTTAAGGGATATATTCAAAAAAATACCATTAGACAGACTTCTTGTTGAAACGGACACACCGTATTTGGCGCCTGTGCCGATGAGGGGCAAAACAAACGAGCCGGCAAATGTGTTTTATACGGCACAAGTGCTGGCCGACATTAAGGGACTTGATTTAAATCAAATTTCGGCTATAACAACAAAAAACTTTTTTGATTTGTTTGATAAGGCAAAATAGATGAGCAAAATTGTCATTACGGGTTCGGGCGCTGCGCCCGGAGTGCCGTCAATTTCTAAAGGCTGGGGAAATTGCAATCCGTGCAATTTAAAAAACAGACGCAAACGTATCGGCACATATCTTGAAATCGGAGAGATGAAAATTTTGATTGACACGTCGCCCGATTTGAGAATGCAGCTTTTGGAAAACAACATCAAACGCATTGACGCCGTGTTATACACCCATGCACATGCCGACCATTTGGACGGTATTGACGATTTAAGAGAGTTTAACCGTTTAACGGGAAAACCGCTTGATATTTATGGCTCTGCCCAAACAATCGAGCAAATCAAAAAGCGTTTTTCGTATTTAATTTGCGAGGGTAAATGTCCAGATGGCGGCATTTTTAAGGCAAGCTTAAATGCGCATACGCTTTCTTTTGATGAGGATTTTTATTTCAAGGGTGTTAAAGTCAATCTTTTGGAGCTTGACGGACATATGGTTCCCTCAAACGGTTATTTGTTTAACGACGGTGAACTTGTTTATATTGCCGATTGCCGGTTGATTTGCGATTGTGCGATTTCTAAAATCAAACGCCGTCCGAAACTGATGATATTGCCTTTGACAACCATTAACTCGGATTATGCAATGTGTTCGCATATGGGGCTTGATAAAGTTTTAGAATATGTTAATCTGATCAAGCCCGAAAAAACAATTATCAATCATATGGCGGTGGAATGCGATTACGACGCGCTCAATGCCCTAACGCCCGAAAACGTGCTGCCTGCCTATGACAATATGGTTGTTGAATTTTAAGTAAAGGAAAAAGAAAAAATGCTATGTATCTATCATCTTGCAGATCATGACGGAAAAGGCTCGGCGGCCATTGTCAAAAGCGTTTATCCCGAAGTTGAATTTATGCCGTTAAACCACGACACCGAAATCAATTATAAAGAGATAGAAAAACACGAAAAAATCATTATCTGCGATATTGCGTTGCCGCTTGAATATATGTTTGAGTTAAACGCGACGAAAGATTTGATATGGATAGACCATCACCTTTCCGTGATAGAGGAATATGAGCAGAAAATTAAAGAAGGTGAGGCACCGATTAAGGGCCTAAGGAAAGTCGGAACGGCGGCCATCATTTTGACGTGGAACTATTTTTATCCTAAAAAGAAGTTGCCGCTCGGCATCAAGCTTTTGGGCCTAAACGATGTTTTTGACCTAGAAGACAAACGCGTTCGGCCGTTTGAATATGCCATGCAGTCGCTCGGTGTGAACAAGCCCGGTGAGCCCATTTGGGGACAGCTGATTGCAGATGAGGTCGAAATTAATCCGATGGTTGAAAAGGGACGGGCAATTTTGTCATACATTCACAACCGCAATTACAGGCTTTCACGCGCGCAGGCTTTTGTTACCGAGCTTGATGGATTGCGCTGCATTTGTGCGAACATCGCGCAAGGCTATTCGGAATTTTATGACAGTTTGGACGACATCAAAGATTATGACGTGATGATCAACTTTTTTATGAATAAAAAGAACTGTTGGAATTTGTCGTTTTACACGGCAAAAGATGACGTTGACGTGTCAAAATTGGCGGCAAAATTCGGTGGCGGCGGACATGCGAAGGCCGCCGGTGCTTCGGCCTTAAAGGAACTTCCCGAATTTTTGCAAAAAGGAACAATGTGGGTTAGCCCGAAACTTTTAACACAAAACAAATAGGAAAAAAGATGTCAGATCAAGATTATTACGACATTTTGGGTGTAAGCAAATCGGCAAGCGCAGATGAAATTAAGCATGCGTTTCGCCGGCAGGCCATGCAATATCACCCCGATCGAAATCCGGGCGATAAAGTTGCGGAACAAAAATTTAAAGACATCAACGAAGCTTATGAAGTCTTAAAAGATGATCAAAAGCGTGCCGCCTACGACAGATACGGTAAGGCAGCTTTTCAAAACGGCATGGGCGGCTCTCCGTTCGGTTTTGGGTTTAACGCCGAAGACTTGTCCGATGTTTTTTCAAACATTTTTTCCGACTTTATGGGGGGCGGATCGCAACGCCAAAACAGGTATGAAAACATACGTGGCGCCGATTTAAGCTATAATTTGAGCATCACTTTGGAAGAAGCTTACGAGGGTGTTCAAAAAGAAATTACAATCAAAACAACCGAGCTGTGCGATGTGTGCCACGGACACGGCACGGCAAACGGCAAAGAAGCACCGATTTGTGAGATGTGTCAGGGCAGAGGCAAAATCAGGCGCCAGCAAGGCGGATTTTTTGTTTTCGAAACGGTTTGTCCGACCTGCCACGGGCAAGGCAAAGTTGCCAAAGACAAGTGCTTTAAGTGCCACGGTGAAGGTGTGGTGAAAGTTCAAAAAACAATTAAAGTTAAAATTCCGGCGGGTATTGAGAACAATGTGCGCATGCGTGTTGCCGGCGAAGGTCAGGCAGGTTTAAGGGGCGGTGCCAACGGTGATTTATACATTTATGTGTTCATTAAAGAACATAAGCTTTATGAGCGAAACGAGGCTAATTTATACACGGCGGTTCCCGTTTCGATGGTGTGTGCAACACTCGGCGGCAAAATCGAAATTCCGGGCATAGACGGCAAAAGAATCGCAGTTGAAATTAAAGAGGGCACGCAAACCGGCGCTCAAATTCGCATCAAAGGTGAAGGAATGCCTGTGGGCGATAAGCAAAAAAGAGGAGATTTGTTTGTGATGGTTAAGGTTGAAACGCCCACGCGTTTGAACAAAAAACAAAAAGAGCTCTTAGAAGAGTTCCGGCTTTTAAGCAAAGATGACGGTTGCCAACCGGAAACAAAAAGTTTTTTTGACAAGATAAAGGACTTGTTTTCTTAAAACAAAGGGGGTTGATGATGTTTTCGAAATTTGAACGTATGGTAGCCTCTCGCTATTTGCGCGCTAAAAGAAAGGAAGGCTTTATTTCGGTTATCACCGGTTTTGCTTTCACCGGAATCGCTTTGGGTGTTGCCACATTGATTATCGTGATGAGTGTGATGAACGGGTTTAAAAACGAATTGATGTCGCGCATCTTGGGTTTGAACGGGCACATTCTCATAGTTTCAACGCCCGGATATCCGTTTACGGACTATCAAAATGCGGTTCAAAGCCTGGAAAACATGAAAGGTGTTGAGCTCGCCACGCCGATGATTGAAAAACAGCTTCTTGTTTCAACGGGTTCAGCTGCCGAAGGTGTGATTGTGCGGGGATTAAGCAAAGAAGACATCATCAAAAAAGATGTTTTGCGCACAGCCATGAGCAACGTCAATATTAAGGCTTTTGAAGACGGCTATGTCATTTTGGGCGAAAGGCTGGCCGACAAACTCGGCGTTATGGTTGGGGACGAAGTCACGCTGATTTTTCCAAACGGCAAAGTAACGGCATTCGGCACCGTTCCGCGCATGAAGTCATATACTGTTTTGGGAACATTTAACGTTGGCATGTATGAATATGATTCGAATTTCATCTTTATGCCATTAAGTGCGGCGCAAAAGTTTTTTTCGCTATACGGGGCGGCCTCGCAGATTGACGTCACTCTTCAAAGCGACAACGACTTAATGTCGGTTCGTAAAGAAATTGAAAACAGCGTGGGTTTAGACGCTTATGTTTATGATTTCAAACAAAGCAACGCCGCGTTTTTTAATGCCATTGATGTTGAGCGGAACGTGATGTTTTTGATTTTAACGCTGATTATTTTGGTCGCGGCGTTTAACATTATCACGGGGTTGATTATGCTCGTTAAAGACAAAGGAAGAGATATTGCCGTTTTGCGAACGATGGGCGCAACAAAAGCAATGATTATGAAAATTTTTATGATGGACGGTGCTTACATAGGCATTGTCGGCACACTCATTGGTTCGGTTCTCGGAATTGTTTTTTGCGAAAACATAGAGCACATCAGACAATTTCTTGAAAAATTGTCGGGGCGCGATTTGTTTTCGGCAGAAATATATTTCTTGTCAAAGTTGCCGGCCGAGCTTGATTTTGTTGAAGTTGCTGCGGTTGTTTTGGTTGCGTTGGGACTTTCGCTTTTGGCAACGATTTATCCGGCATATCGTGCGGCAAAATATGATCCGGTGGAGGCTTTAAGATATGAATAAAACACCAACATTAAAACTTTCGGACATTTCAAAGCACTTTTATCAAGGCGGTCAAAGGCTTGATGTTTTAAAAAAACTCAATTTGGAAATTAAGCCTAAAGAAGTTGTGGCGCTTGTCGGACCATCCGGTTCGGGCAAATCAACGCTACTTCAGATTGCCGGTTTGCTTGAACGGCCCTCAAGCGGTCAGATTTTTTTGGACGGAACCGATTGCGGCGCCTCATCGGACGCTCTTCGAACGATGTTGAGGCGCGATTATTTGGGCTTTGTGTATCAATATCACAATCTGCTTTCCGACTTCAACGCGCTTGAAAATGTGATGTTGCCTCAATTGATTGCGGGCAAATCCCAAAAAGAAGCTTTTCAAAAAGGAGAGTGGCTGCTTGAGCGGCTCGGTTTGAAAGAACGTTTGAAACACAGACCGGCAGAACTTTCCGGCGGTGAACAGCAAAGAGTGGCAATTGCCAGAGCCCTTGCTAACACACCGAAAATTCTGCTTGCAGATGAGCCGACCGGAAATTTAGACCCGAACACGTCGGACAATGTGTTTTTAGAGCTGTTAAACATTGTCAAGGAAACGGGGTTATCTGCCTTGATTGCTACGCATAATATGGATTTGGCCGGCAAAATGGACAGAGAGCTTTTGCTCAAAGACGGTGCTTTGACAGAGCAAAAAACAACGCTCAAAATTGAAGACGGAAAAAACTTTTATTAAGCCAAAAGCGTGCCGTTTAAGTTTTACAGCTCATTTTTTTATATCAAGCAAGCCGTTTTCCCGAAAGCTGAAGTGGTTGCCATCGGCCAAAACGATATGATCCCAAACCTTAATATCTGCGGCGCTCAAGCATTTGACAATCTCGGAGGTTGTGATGATGTCTTCTTTTGAAGGCCGACATCTTCCGCCGGGATGATTATGATATAAAATAACCGAAGTTGCTCCATTGTTTAAAGCTTGTTTCAAAATTTCGCGCGGATGAACAAAAACGGCGTCAACAGTGCCTTTCTGCATCAGTTTGTCTTCAATGGGCGTTAAGCCGGCATTTAGAAAAATGACATGAAATTCCTCAACGTCCGAAACGGGAATTGCGCTTCGGCAATAGTCAATCACATAATCCTGATTTGAAAGCACGGGCTTGTCCTTCCCGTTTAGCCGATGCCAGTTTGACATTGAGGATATCAGAGAAACAAGCCTTAAAAAAGCGCGCATATTGTCCGTGATGCCGGCTTGTTTCAAGCGTTCGTCGGAAGCGGACAAGAGCTGGCTGATGGAGCCGAAAGTGCCGATTAACTTCTTTGCACGAGGCTTAACATCACATCGTGGCAGACAGTAAGTCAGCAAAAGCTCCAAAAGCTCATATTCCGGCATCGAAGCGCCCAAATCTTTCAAAAAACGCTCTTTTAAGCGCCGTCGATGTCCTTCATAGTCTTTCTTTTCTTGTTTCTCTGTATCCATCAAGTCAAGTCTTTCAGTTCAGGCCTATCAGTCTAAACTGATTTTGCGCAAGAGTCAATGCTCTTAAAAAAGAGAAGTGAAAAAGTTTTATTGCAACATACCGACGGCTTTGGTGATTTTTTTGATTGAATTAAGCTCGATTTGACGCACGCGTTCTTTGGATATGTTATAAGTTTTGCTCAAATCGTCGAGCGTTGCGGCGCGCTCAAGAAGTCTGCGCTTGAATAAAATGTCCTTTTCGCGCGAATTTAAAACAACAAGCGCTTCGTTAAATAATTTTTTGCGATATTTAAGAGTTTCAAGGCGGGCAAAACTTTCTTCCTGATTGGGTTTTGTGTCGGAAATAAAGTCAAGCCATTCGGCGCCGCCATCTGTGCTGTCATCAAGGGTGATATTGAGCGAACCGTCGTGCGCTTTAAGACGCGTGTTCATATCGGTAACTTCCTGAACATTGACGTCTAAAAGATCTGCAATATGTTTTAAAACATCTTCGGACATTTCGCGGTCGTCTGTTAAATTGAGCTTGTTTTTGATTTTACGCAGGTTAAAAAACAATTTTTTCTGTGCGGCGGTTGTGCCGAGCTTAACCAGCGACCACGAATTTAAAATATATTTTTGCACCGATGCCTTAATCCACCACAAGGCATATGTTGAAAATCGAAAACCTTTTTCAGGTTCAAATTTTTCAATTGCCGATAAAAGCCCCAAACTTCCTTCCGAAATCATTTCCGAAACTGAAAGCCCGTAGCCTCTGTATTTTGAAACAACCTTTACGACAAGCCGCAGGTGCGATGTAATCAGCTTATATGCAACAGCCTCATCGTGCGTTCTTTGATATTCAAGAGCAAGGTGATATTCTTCATCGGGCTCTAAAATCGGAAATTTGCGAATTTCTTGCAAATAACGCGACAGGTTGTGTTCGGGGGAAAAGTCAAGTTCAAGAAGTTCGTTTACACGGTTCATCACTGTTCTCCTTTGATAACTGACCGAGCTTATGATATGCAAAAAAATCGTTTTCGCAATATAACAAAAAGTTATAATATAATTGGAGTTTAATACAGCGGGTTATGTAGCTTTTGAATTAAGTCGGCCAAGTCTTGCGGCAAGGGGGCTTCAAAAAACAAATGTGTGCCTGTTTTCGGGTGAACAAAACCGAGTGTTGCGGCGTGAAGCGCCTGACGGGGAAAGCTGTTTACAGCTTGCTTTAAATCATCATTAAGATTGAGGGCTGTTTTTTTAGGGGCAACATAAAGCTTGTCGCCGACCAGATGGCAACCGATGCTTGAAAGGTGGACTCTTATCTGGTGTGTTCTGCCGGTTTCAAGATTGCATTTAACAAGCGAAACGGCATTTGAAAACACTTCTAATGTTTGATAATGCGTGATGGCGTGCTTGCCGCCGGAAGAAACAAGCGCCATTTTTTTTCTGTCAAATTTTGAACGGCCGATGTTGCCTTCAATGGTGCCGTTTAAGGGAGAGGGAACACCGTAAACAAGGGCGTAATATGTGCGCTCGATGCTGTGCTTTTCAAATTGTTCGGAAAGCCCCTGATGGGCCAGATCATTTTTCGCAACCACAATAAGACCTGATGTTTCCTTGTCAATTCGGTGCACAATTCCCGGCCGTTTAACCCCGCCTATGCCCGAAAGCTTGCCTTTGGCGTGAAACAAAACCGCGTTAACAAGCGTATTGTCATAAACACCCGCGCCTGGGTGAACAACCATACCCGATGATTTGTTGACCACCATCAAATCATCATCTTCATAAACAATATCAAGCGCAATGTTTTGAGGTTTCGGCTCTGCTTCACAAGGTTCCGGAATTTGAATTTCAAAAACATCGCCGAGCTTTATTTTATAAGCGCAATCAATAATTTCTCGCTCATCTGATGCAACATACCCGCCTTTAATAAGGCGCTGAATTTGAGCGCGCGACAAATCAAGATTTGAGCTTAAAAATTTATCAAGCCGCAAGCCTTCCGATAAATTTTCCAAAACCGATAAAAAAATGTTGTTTTCTTTTTCCATTCAAAGTAAAATCAATAAGGTGAGTTTATAAACTTCTTTTTGGAAAATACACGAAGATGTTTCAAAAAGCAAGCGTTGTTTTACGATGAGGGTGATATGGCAAAAGATGAAGAAAATCCGTTTTTAGACATTAATTCAAACATTATGGGCAGGCTTGAGAACATTCCCGACACGACAAGCGTTGAAATTGAAGAAAACGAAAAAGACGATGAGTTTGAAAAACTCTTAAACACGTTTATTGCCGCTGAAAACAGCGATACAAATGAAGAAAAACAACAAATCGTGGAACAGTCCGAAAAACAGCTTCAAGAAGAACCGAATATTATTTACGGTAATGACGAAGGCGAGCTTGTGCAGGCATACACAAACTTTATTGATGCGGTAACGGCCATTGCGGCAATGCGTCAAATCGAGTTTCCAAAGCTTTTGTTTGTGCCCGAAAGCCTCGTTCCGAATTATAAGCCGAGTTTAGGCAGAAAAATTGTGAGCGATACGCTTGCTTGTTGGGACATTATGCTTGCCGCTTTTCCTGACACGCTTTCAACGCTCAATCCGAATGCAAGCGATGAACAGCTGTTAAATTTTGCCGAGGGGTTGGCCGACCAAAATCTGCAGCTTGCGGTGATTTCGTATGTTGAAATTTTAATTGATATCGAAAATTGCGAAATTTCTTATGAAGAACGCCGCTTGAAGTCGCAGCGCAAACGTGTTGAACGCGCCTTGTATGAAGAATATATGCGCCGCCAGGAACGCAAGCGCCGTTTTATTGAGGCGGTTCAAGCCAAAAATTTTCCGATTGACAGCGAGCGTTTAATCAACAACTATTTCAAAACGGCTTCAAAAGACGCACCTGCTGCTTTTGAGATTTTAACAACCAATCCGGCAATGTATGCGCCGATTGAAAATGACAAAATCAAACCGAGATTTTTCGGCCTTGTGAAGGTTACGCCGCAAGACGGAATCAGAGAAAATCATAAAATAGGTTCGTTTTTGAAAAAGGTGAAAGCTTAAAAAAATGTCATAAAAAAGTAATAGACAAAAACAAAAAACAGTGGTAATATAAATTAAATTTTCAAGCATTTTGGAGAAAAGAGATGGCAGAAGAATTAAGAGAAGACGCAGAAGTTAAGCAAAATTGCGAAAAGTTGCTTGCACTCTTAAAGCAAGAAGAGCTTTCAAATGAAAGCAAAGCCGAGCTTAAAACAATGCTTGAAGAAAAGCCAGAACTCATTTTGCAAAAAGATTTTGTCGCCGGTTTGAATATGTCTGATTTAAACACGGCATACAAAAACGGCGGCGATATCAATGATTTGATTTTCAAAAGTGCGAAGGCACAACAGGATTTGCGGCAGATCTTAGACAACTTAAAAGAAGTCAAACTCAAAACAAAAAACGGCCAAGAAAAAACGGCGGCAGCCCTGTTTTTGGACGAAGCGCTTTTGGAAAACGGTGAGCTTGTCGGCACGCAGCTTGCAAAAAATGCGCACTTTTTGGGCACGGCAAAAAAAGACAAAGCCCATCAGTTTTATGCCGATGAGGGCAAAAATGAGGCGGCTCGAAATGCTTTAAGTTCGCATTTAAATCAGATGGGCAGTTTTTATAAAGAGCTGTATGAAAAGCCGGATGGTTATTGTGCAAACGGTGCACGCCGAAACGCTTGCGGACAGAAGGTCGGTGATTTGATGGCGCTCTATAACGCAGGCAAAGATGGGCGGTTTGGGAAAGCGCCCGAAACGCTTGAAACCTTGAAAGATTCTCCTTTCATGAGTATGGCGGCGCCCGAAAATGTTGAAAACATTCGCAATGAGCGCATTGTC
>Ga0310690_10006464_pt1 | contig 15403 bp, 12 predicted proteins | sample AusTroGonzalo_MG_2_FD_207661 | JGI IMG/M metagenome (GOLD analysis project Ga0310690, IMG submission 207661) | Bovine rumen microbial communities from tropical cattle in Woodstock, Queensland, Australia - Gonzalo_04 (v2) (version 2) | ecosystem: Host-associated > Mammals > Digestive system >... | reverse complement strand
CGAGGAATTAATGGTAACGGGTTTCGATGTCAAGCGTGGAAAACCCGACCCCGAGCCCTATCTCATGGGACTCGAGAAAGCGCAGGTGAGTGCCGAAGAAGCCCTTGTGGTCGAGAACGCTCCCCTGGGAGTAGAGTCGGCCAAAGGAGCGGGCATCTTCACCATTGCCGCCAATACCGGTCCCCTCGAGGACAGCATCCTCAAAGACGCGGGAGCAGATATCGTACTCCCTGGCCTCAAAGCCGTTGCCCAGTTGCTTTCCTCAAGTAAATAAAAGTTTCAGTTTTCGCAAATTGCTTGCAAAGGTACGATTTTCTTGGCAAAAAGGCAAGAGAATTTAGCAAAAAAACACTACCTTTGCATTGAAAAAACATGTTCAAACCACCCTATTATGAAGAAACTGCTCAGTTTCCTTGCTTTGTTCCTGTTCATCATCTCTTTCGACATACAGGCTCAGCAGCAGAGCGGCATAACGAGCATACTTGAAGTGCTCGACACAAAGACAGGCAAACGCAAGACACTTAAGGAATTCGACTATCTTATAGAAGCACCCAATTGGACGCGCAACGGCCGATGGATCTACTTCAACTCGGGTGGCCTCATTTATAAAATAAGCGCAAAAGGCAAAGGCGAGGCTCAACTGGTTGACACCCGGCAAGTGAACAAATGCAACAACGACCACGTCCTCTCTTTCGACGGGAAATGGCTTGCAGTTAGCGGAGCCGACGACAGTAAACGAGGCTGGGGCTCTTATATCTATATTTTGCCCGTCGATGGCGGCGAGCCTCGACTCGTCACACCCCAAAGTCCCAGCTATCTGCATGGCTGGAGTCCCGATGGCAAGACCTTGGCCTATTGCGCATTTCGCGACAACGAGAAAGGAGCAGACATCTACACTATCCCAGCTAGCGGAGGAGAAGAGAAGCAACTGACCGACGCCCTCGGACTCGATGATGGCCCGGAATACAGCCCTGACGGACAATACATCTGGTTCAATAGCGTTCGGACAGGTTTGATGCAGGTCTGGCGCATGAAAACCGACGGAAGCGAGCAGACGCAGATGACTTTCGATACTAACCGAAACGCTTGGTTTCCCCATATCTCTCCCGATGGGAAGCAAGTGATCTACATCACCTATCACGTAGGCGATTTGGAGCCCGATCAGCATCTCGCCAACAAAAATGTAGAGCTGTGGATGATGCGTTCCGATGGCGGGAAGCCCAGACTGATGGCGCAGTTGTTCGGCGGTCAAGGCACTATCAACACCAACTCCTGGTCGCCTGATAGCCGCCACGTTGCATTTGTCAGCTATCGAATAAACACGCAGCATTAGCTTTGGTGTTGTCTGCTTACCTCCCCAGTGTCGTTTGCAATTGTAACGTTTGACGTTGGCCATCATAACGTTATACGTTTCGTATCATAAAGTGTTACGTTTGCATCTTACCTTGCAGTTGTTTGGGGCAACAGAGTGGTTTAAGCATTTAAGCAAAATAAGCATTGCTTAAAGAGGGAGAGTCTCGAATCAGTTTCTTGGCTTTCTTTTTGCAGTTTCAATTATTTTCCGTAAATTTGCGGTGGAAACTATATAGAAATAATAATGGAAAAGAAACGTACTACTCCTGAGTTCATCGAAGAACTCAAGCCAGGCGAGATATTCGTCTTTGGCAGCAATCTGAGAGGTATGCATGGCGGAGGAGCCGCATACGTAGCTTATAAGAAGTTTGGAGCCATCATGGGACAAGGCGTTGGTCTGCAAGGACAAAGCTATGGAATCCCCACTATGCAAGGGGGCGTGGAAACGATTAGGCCCTATGTGGACGAGTTCCTGGCCTTTGCGAAACAACATCCTGAACTGACATTTCTGGTCACTCGTATAGGTTGCGGAATTGCAGGCTTTAGGGATAGCGAAATTGCTCCGCTCTTCGAGAAGGCTCACGATATGGAGAATGTCGTTCTGCCAGAAGGATGGTAGAAAGTTGCGGGCTAGGGAATAGGTAAGAGCCTGGCAGCAAAAAGAGAAGCCCCCTCCGAAATGGAGAGGGCTTCGTTGTTGGTATGGGGACTAGGGGATTATTCTTCGCCCCAGATGTCCCAAGCGTTATCTTCTTTTGTCAAGATCTCGGCCTGTGGATCGACTCCGCCATCTTGTAGGCTTACTGCCATCATTGATGCAACTTGTGCTTTGTTTGCCTGAACTGCAGGCACTATATATGTCTTCTTCATAGCTTAATCAAATTTAGAATTAAAATTTAAGTTTTCAGAATTAAGAATTAGAAGAGTACCTTCTTGCCACCAACGATGTTGACGCCCTTCTGCATCTTCTGGATGCGCTGGCCTGCGAGATTGTAGATAGGATCGTTTGCGTTGCCAACATTTACGTTAGCAATACCAGTTGCGTCGTCGTCGAACGAGATGACGAGACCTTTCACTTCGCTTGATGCGATGCTGGCTGGGAGATAAGCGCGACCTGCGGGAATGGTAACTTCTGTGCCTTCTTCAACCTGATAGAAGCCAACCTTTTCTTGCTTCTGAAGCAGGTAAGAACCTACAGGAGCCTTTGTGTCTGTGGTTACTCCGACGAGCTTGTTGGCAGATACATCGGTATAGGTGTCAGTTTCAACAGGATAGAAGGTGTAAAGGCCTTCTGGTGCTTCGATGAACAGACCCGTGCCAGCAGGTACAACACCTGAAACTTGTTGAGCTTTGAGCGTGTATCCGTTCTCTTCGACACCTGTAATGATGTATGCTTTCAGACCTTCAGGAGTCTCTGTGAAGTCGATAGCCTTGTCGCTGCAGAATGTTGCCATTCCTGCTGCGCTAACGCTAAAGTTAATTGCGGGATAGAGCCAAACGATGTTCGAAGCGTTACGAACGCCATCGACAGTATAGTAAACCTGAATACCTATGTTCTTGATGAACAAAGGCGTGAAGCCTTCTTCATTGGTGCGATAGAAATAGGTGTAATAATTATGGAAGTCAACAGCCCCCGCATAGAGCGAGTAAGGAATCTCGGTATAGGAGTCCTCTGGGTAGAGGTCGTAAGTGTAATCCACACCGGAGAAGGTAAACAGCTCTGGGCCATTGCCATTATCAGTAAAGACGCTAAAGCTCAAATATTCGGGGTCAAGGGGATTGTCATCAACGTCGGTTGTGGGCAGAGTGTAGTAGAACCTGGAGAAACCGCTCTCGTCTCCGCAATCGTACCACTCGTCGGCTGTGGGATCTGCAGGAACAGCAGGTTTGAGATCAACGATCCAACCAAATGGAAGCGCATTACCATATTCGTCGACAGAGGCGAACTCAAGGGCTGAGAAAGAAAGGTCGTCGCTCCACATGCAAAACATGCCTTCTGCTTCATAACCAGCTGGGAATTCAGCATTTATGTCACCTTTGGTGTTCAACAAATAAAAATTGCTGCCATCAATCATAAACTCAATGGATGTGACTGTTTCGTCGTATTCAGAACCCAAATAGTATCCGACTTCACCATTATCATCAGTATCTTCGTATACATATGTTCTGCCCCAAACGAGTTGTATGCCATATCCAGACTCGTCATTCCAAGTTAAGAATTGTCCTGTAGGAATCTCGATGATGCCAGTCAACCCATCGTATGTGCCCTCAACCCATGAGTTATAGCCATCATAATACCATGCTGGATTCTGAATGTAAACCTTGCCATCTGTTCCAAAAGCAACATTAAACTTGCCGTCGGTGAAACCAGCGCCAATATTCCATCCAGAATAGATAACAGAGCTGCCGCGATAGTAGGTGTAAACCTGGCAATCAGAAGGGATGTCATCATCTGTAAGCACAGTTGGCGTTTCTTCGGCTTTTTTGATTGTGCTGATGGGTTTTGTTCCCTTGGTCCTGGTCAAAGTGCCCTTTTCTGTAGGCATCTTGACGCCACTCTCTCCACTCTTTTGCTGAAGAGGAATCCGATTCTCGCTTGCAGAAGTGCTCAAGGCTACTAATGCAGCAACAACAAAAAGATAAAGTTTTTTCATACCGATAATGATTAAAAATTAGTAATTGTGCCCGCTGGCAAGTTATATTTATGCACCGATTATGCATATTCCTTTGCAAAGTTCGTTAAAATTCATGAATTATGCAAATGTTTCCCGACAAAATGTGAAAGAAATGAATAAATTCGACAAAAAAGTATGGGAAATTGTGAATAAATTTATATATTTGCATAGCGAACTGAAAGAATAAGGTATGAAACTGGGTAAGATTATAGTTTGGACATTTGTTGTGCTGCAGATGATGGGTTGTGCTACTGCACAGGAACGGGCTGAACAGCGGGCCAAGACGAAGGAAGCTGTGGCGGAGGCTTTGGCAGCAAGGCGTCTGCATATCGACATTAGAACGATGAATACTCTGAGATATGGGGCGAAGACTGTGACCACCTCCGATTTCTTCCTGGAATTGAGGGGCGATACGCTCAGAAGCGATCTGCCTTATTGGGGACAGGCCTATCAGTCTCCTATGGGTTCTCCCTCGATTGGGCTGAACTTCGAGGCTCCCATTCTGCGATTCTCGGAAAGCCGTCCGAAATCGAACAAAACCCTGATGGAACTGGATGTTGCCACGAAGGAGGACACTTATCACTATCTTATCGAAGTGTATGATACGGGCGAAAGCTATATTCGCGTCAGGTCGATGAACCGCGATCCTATCAGTTTTGATGGAATAGTGGGGGAGATGAGGGAATAAATCAAAATTTAAAATATTATGAAAAAGATTATTACTTGCTTGTTGGCTGCGCTGGGTTTGACTACTGCTTGCGGGCAGCAGAACTATGAGAATGCAGATGTGAATGGGTTTGCTGAGTTGATCTCAGGTCCCGATGCAGTACTGCTGGATGTCCGTACAGCTGAGGAGTTTGCCGAAGGACATATAGAAGGGGCTCTGAATATCGACCAGGCTCAAGGCGATTTTATTCAGAAGGCTAAGGCTGTCCTTCCTGCAGACAAGACGATTGCCATCTATTGCAGAAGTGGTCGACGCTCAGCAGATGCGGCTAATAGGCTAGCTGCGGAGGGCTTTAAGTGCGTGAACCTGCAAGGCGGCATTCTTGCTTGGAAGGAAGCGGGAAAGGCTGTGACGACAGAAAGCTATGAGGTGGATACGTTCAAGACTAAGAATGGTAAAACCGTGAAATTTCATGCTCTAGTGCATGCGAGCATCCGAATAGAGTTTGATGGGCGCGAGATCCAGATAGACCCTGTAACGAAGCTGGGCAACAAAACTATCAACTATGCTGCTATGCCGAAGGCAGACTACCTCTTCATCACTCACGAACATGGGGACCACTTCGACAAGGAGGCCATCAAAACCCTCACAAAAGACAAGACAAAACTCATCCTGAACAATCGTTGTACCGAAATGTATGGCTCGGGCCTAGCGATGGAGAACGGACAGATCTATTTGCTCGACGACATCAAAGTGGAGGCTGTTCCAGCCTACAATACGACCGAGGGCCGCGAGCGCTTTCATCCGAAGGGTAGGGACAACGGCTATATTCTGACCCTCGATGGGCTGAGAATCTATATTGCGGGCGATACAGAGGACATTCCCGAAATGGCGAGCATCAAGGACATAGATGTCGCTTTCCTCCCTTGCAATCAGCCCTATACGATGACTCCGGAGCAGTTGATCAAGGCTGCGAAGACGATCAAGCCAAAGGTGGTTTTCCCCTATCACTATGGGCAAACTGACGTGAGTGGCATTCCTTCGCAACTCAAAGATGATGGTGTCGAGGTGAGAATCAGGCACTACGAATAACTCAAAAAGTAATATGAGAAAGACATTTTTGCTTTGGTTGGTTTGGCTGGCGGCTTTGATGGTTGGGGCGCAGAATAGGCAGGCTTCCTATTTTGCCGACGGCTTTCACGGGGGCGTCTATGGGCACTATCCGCTAGACACTTATACGACCTTTATGATGGACCAATTGGAACAGCATCCTGATTGGCGCATCGGATTGGAGATTGAGCCTGAGACTTGGGATTCTGTGAAGGCTAGGACGCCTGAAGCTTATCGGAAATGGCAGTCGGTTGTGGTGAGTCCGCAAGTGGAATACACGAATCCCGCTTATGCTCAGCCCTATATGTATAACATCTTGGGAGAGAGTATTATAAGGCAGATGCAATATGGCATCCGCAAACTCCATGAACACTTCCCCGAGATGACTTTCTCCACCTATGCTACCGAGGAACCTTGTTTCACAAGTTGTCTGCCGCAAATCCTGAAGCAACTGGGTTTCAAGCACGGAGTTCTGAAGTGTCCCGATACTTGCTGGGGCGGATATTCTGAGGCTTTTGGCGGCGAATTGGTGAATTGGATTGGTCCCGATGGCACTTCGCTCGTCTCTGTTCCTCGCTATGCTTGTGAGGCTCTGGAGGACAATTCTGTTTGGCAAACGAAAGCCTGGAAGAATTCGCGCGACTATCTTCGTGCTTGTCGAGAAGCTGGGATAGAACATCCGATAGGAATGTGCTATCAGGATGCGGGTTGGACAAATGGTCCGTGGCTGGGAGCAAATGCGAGGTCGCAATATGTTCGCTGGACAAATTATATTGAGCAGATTGCCGACAGAAATTCGGCTACGGACTACAGAATGCCTCAGGAACATGTGCTTGCGGCTTTGGTGTGGGGCTCGCAGGTTATGCAAAGAATCGGTCAGCAAGTTCGGAGAGCAGAACATCTTCTTCTGGAAGCTGAGCGATTGTCTACAATGCACTATCTTCTTACAGGCGAGCGCCCCGATCAGACTTCTCTCGATGAGGCTTGGCGAACTTTGATGTTGGCTCAGCATCACGACTCTTGGATTGTCCCCTACAACCGCCTGAACAAACAAGGAACCTGGGCAGACAATATCGCAATATGGACCGATAAGAGTTGTATGCTTGCACAATCGGTTTTGTCGCGTTATACAAATGGAAAGATGGCGTGTTACAATTCGACTGGTAAAGCGCGAAAAGTTGTGGTGACAAGCAAGAGGAGCGATGGAAGCGAGACGGATTTCCAAGTGGATCTGCCTGCTTTCGGATGGGTTGTGGTGGATGCTGACCAGGTGAAACCAGCAAAAGCGGAGAAGCACATCAAGTTCTCGAGTGGTAAGGCGACAATGGAGAATGATCTTTATCGGATGGTGTTCGACTTGAAGCGAGGCGGTGTTCTCTCTTCTCTTTTCGACAAGAAGCAAGGGCGCGAAATGGTGGACAAGAAGAATACTTTCGGTTTTTGCGAGTTGCGGGGCTTCTTCGAAAGCGATAATCGTTTCCGCTCATCCACAGAGACCTCTGCAATGGCCGAAATCGTGAAGGATAACGCCTTTGTGCAAAGCCTTCGCATTATGGGAATGATAGCGGGTGTTCCGTTCGTTCAGACCTTTACCATCAAGAAAGATGAGCCGCAGATAGATATCCAACTCGAAATCGACTGGAAGCGAAACATCCATATCGGCAACCATAAAAAGCACGAGAAAGACGATCCGACAGTTCCCTTCTATAACACGAAATATGCGCTCAATGTGCTCTTCCCAACCGCTCTAAAGGAGCCGAAGTTGTGGAAGGATGCTCCCTTTGATGTTTGCGAAAGCCATCTGGACAGCACTTTCTTTGACCGCTGGACTGATATTCGACACAATATCATTCTCTCTTGGGTGGATGTGGCCGACAAGGAATCGGGACTGGCTTTGCTGAGTGATCATACGACTTCTTATTCCTTTGCCCGCGATTATCCGTTGGCTCTGACCGCTCAATATTCGGGCGGAGGACTTTGGGGACGCGACCATAGGATTATGGGAAAGACACAGCTCCATTATGCTCTTGTGCCGCATCATGGGCTTTGGGACGAAGCTGGAATCTGCGACATAAGCGAGGCTTGGAACCGACCTGTTTTACAGACTTCTGGGGAACAGGAGAGCCGCTCACTCCTCTCGCTCGAAGGTACAGGCTATCAACTCAGTTCTCTGACTGTTGATGCCGATGGAAGTGTGCTCTTGCGCTTGTTTAATGCAGATGGGGATGAGAAGGCACACGATATCCAACTGGACTTCCCCGTTGTTTCAGTTGTAGAAGTCGATCTGCAAGGCAACGAAGTGGACCGTCCGAAGTTCGAGAATCATCGCCTCACCATACAAATGCCCCGATTCGGAATCCGAACCTATCGTATAAGGCGCTAATACAGAACCTTCTTGCCGTTGATGATATTGATTCCCTGTCTGGGAGCGGGAAGAGGTTGGCCAGAGAGATTATAAATCCCGTCAATAGGAGTTATGGCTCCAAGAGGTTTCTGTATTCCTGTCGGATTGGGACGGATGCCTGTAAGTCCGAAGTCGATATATTGGCCGCCGCCTTTGTTCGTACATTCTATGGCAATGATGTTTGTGTTGTCGGGAGTCAAAGCATCCATAGCCTCCTGATTGATGACGATATTCTTGTAGGCTGTGAGATAATTGCTCTCCTGGAAGGCCACGACACCATTAAAATAGACCGTCACATCTTCGTCATGATGAATCCTCGCCGAAAGAGCAGCCATTTGCTCGGGCGTGAATCCGGTCAGGTCGAGATGGTAGCGAATACGAATGACAGAAGTGTTCCAACCGGTATTCACGACACTTCCTGGAGGATTGCCGGCTCCAAAGCCCGACAAACCGTCTTTCCACGAAGAATCGTTGTAGTTCTGCTTGGTCCAATTGGTGTTTGCTGCTACGCTGGAAGCAGTCTGGTATTTCCAGGTCTGAGGCTCAATCTCGGCTGTGGGCAAAACGTCGCATTCCTCGTAGAAGAAGTTGTTCAGGATGTTTCGGAGTTCCTTTTCTGTGATGACCAGAACGGAACCTTCCTCTGCTTCATCGGGTAAGGAGAGTTCGCTTTCGTCGCAAGGATACCATTTGTTCTCGACAGGATTTCCACTATGACTCATGGCCTGGCGACTTCTCTCGGTAGAGTTGTAGAGCAGGAACCAACCGGAATCGTCGAGAGCCGGGAAGGTCTGCGGAGCACGATGCTTTGGAATCTGAGAACTGAAGACGCGCTGGGCTTCTGTGAAGGTTGTTCCCGATTGCTTTATGGCATTGGTCTGTGTCTGGAGCAGATTTCTGTCGGAGTTGTAGAAAATGCCGATATAGGAATCGCCAGTTTTCTCGATATGCATATCGAAGACAGAGTAGGTGGTGGAATAGAAGGCGCGAGGAGTGCCGAATCTCTTCCAATCGCTTGTGGTGGAGAAATAGATGTTGTTTCTGTCGCCGTTCTTTGCGCTCCAGTAAATGAAGAACTTGCCTGAAGCTTCGTCGTAGATCCATTCAGGCGACTCGGCTTTGCTGAGATCAGTAGTGGAAGGCCTAATGCGAATGTTTCCACTTTCTCCAACTTGCCAGTTGACGAGGTCTTCGCTCTGCAAGTGGTATAAGCCAGGCTGGCTGCTGTTCACCATTCCTGCTACGAGATGGAAGACATCTTTCCCGTCGATATTGGCTCTGCGAATGAAGGGCGCGTTTATTTCAACATCGGCAAACTCGCCTCCAAGAACGGGACGATTGCCGTTGATGGTGGTCCACTTCGCTCCATCCATACTATAGGCATAGTGCAGCTTCTTGCTTGTAGAGCGGGTATAGGCCATCAAATAGACTTTTCCGCTTGCGGTTGTGAATTCGGGAGCGGGAGTCTTAGCGGGCATCGGCTCAACTTGCAGGTCGGCATTCGAGACATAGTTTTTCATCTTAAATCCGCAATCGATGAACTGGCCACCAGTTGTCTGCTTGCAATGAATAGCGATAACATTGTCCGAACCATCCAACTTCAAAGCCTGAAGCCCTTCGGGCAATATGGGCCAAAGCTCGTATTTGGTGTTATAGCCTGTCATCTTGGATGCAAGAACGCCGTTGATGTAAATCTCTGCATCTTCGTCGTGGAAGAGCCAGAGACGAAGGTCTTGAAGTCGACTACTGTCGAAGTCGTTGATCTTGAAGCTGCGTCTTATCCAGATGTCGCTACTCGACCAAGAGGTTCGTCCACTTCCACCAAAACCGGAATAACCCGTCTTCCAACTCGAATCGTTAAAATCTGTCGTATACCAATCTTCTGCAGGCTCAGAAGTGGTGTATCTCCATTGGATGCTGGAGCTTTGGTCGCCCGCAGGAACTATGGTTGTTGCGTCCTTGTATCGAGAGTCTATGGTCCGCTGAATCTTTGCTTTCATGGTTGCCTGCTGGGCAGGAGAAACCTTCAGGACTTTGCGGTCGTAGGTCAGGATACCGTTACATTCCTGTTCCACATCAGTAATCTGTGTGTAAACCGACATCCAAAGGCCTTTCTCAGCTTGAAGTTCTTGCAAACGATCGGTATAGCGATCATATAGAATAGTATAAGTGTCGGCATCGTCTACAGTCGTATAATTGACATCGGAACCAGCCCACATATGATTTTCGATAAAGAGATTGATGCCACCAAACTCGCCACAAGAAGCGACGCGTTCGTTCACAGGATTGGTGGCAGCATTTGGGGAGGGATAGGAGTGAACATCGAGGAAATCTCCCATCTCAACATCGGTCCAACCCGTTACTGCATGAACGAATCGACCTGGATCGTGATTGGCATTTATCACACTATTCACGGCCCTATGAGTATGTCCCATTCCTTGCTCGGTATGCTGTCCCCAACCTTCGTTGATGACTACCCAAGCACCAATGCAAGGATGTTGACGAGTTGCATCAATAAGGGCTTCGTTTTCACGATAGAAGTTCTGCATAGCATACTCCAGATTGCCAATCGAACCGCTTCCGCAACCCGAAGGCATATCCTGCCAAACAACGAGTCCGTTTCTGTCGCACCACTCGAACCAAAGGTCGTTCTCGAGTTTGATGTGCTTACGAACCATATTCATGCCAAAGTCTTTCATCACTTGGAGGTCATAGACCATCGCTTCATAAGAAGGCGGTGTGAGAAGTCCATCGGGCCACCATCCCTGATCCAGCGGACCATACATATAGAGAGGCTTGTTATTGAGGAGGACAGCAGGATGCCCATCCACCATTCCGCGAGAGAACTTCCTCATGCCAAAGTATCCGCTTACCTTATCAATCTCGGTTCCTCCTTCTTGCATGGATATCTCGAGGTCATAGAGGTTGGGTTCGTCAGGACTCCAAAGCTTTGCAGAAGGAATGGAGAGTGTGAATGTGTCGTCCGAGTTTCCAGTTTGCTCAGCAATTACATTATTTCCATCTTTTACGGTCAAAGTCAAAGAAGATGGGGCAGAGGTCTTTACCTTTATGGAAACGGTAGAATTGTCGATATCGGGAATCGGCTCGTAACTTTCGATGTGAGCGGGACTGACGGGCTCCAGCCAAACTGTTTGCCAAATGCCGCTATTCGGAGTGTACCATATTCCGTTTGGAGAAACACTTTGCTTGCCATTAGGCTGTCCGCCATCAGTTGGGTCCCAAACAGCCACTTGAAGTTCTTGCTCGCCACCTTCTTGCAAGAGAGATGTAATATCGAAGAAGAAAGGCACAGAACCGCCGTCGTGAGTGCCAGCCAGTTGTCCGTTTACATAGACATAACAACGCCAATCGACTGCTCCGAAATGCAGGAGAACATTCTTCCCGTTAAATCTTTCGGGCAGAGTGAAAGTCCTTCTGTACATATGTGTAGCTCTCCTATTGGAAGAGTAGCTCTTGTCCATTATGCCGGAAAGGGCCGACTCTACAGGGAACGGCACCAGAATGGCTTTTGTGAAGGATGAGGCGTTATTCACATAGTCGTAGTTGATGGAAGAACGCTTGAAGTATTGCCAGACTCCATTCAGGTTCATCCAATCCTGTCTCTTCATAGACGGACGAGGATATTCCGGCCAAACGCTCTCTGCTGTCAGTTCCTCACCCCAAGGTGTCATTACCGGGGCAGTCTGCTTTGTCCATGTAATCTGCGCAAAAGCACTTTCTGTAAGGGTTAGCACGATTGCTGCGATAGCTATCATGCTACGGCTGATTCTGTGTTTCATTTGTGTGTCTGTTAAATGCTTGGGAACTCGTCGTCCTCTTCTTCGCCAAAGTTCGCGTCATGAGTGATGGTATAACTTCCATCAGGACCGATGGTGAGAAGGAATGGGCAAATCATATCGCTTTCAGGGAAGCTGACGCAGGCATTGAAGTAGAGTTTCCCTTCTTCTGCATGGTTGAATCGCAAACCATCGATGATGCCGTATTTCTGGAAGTCTTCTGGGAGTTTCGAGTTGAAGTCGGCTTTCGTGAGACTGCGTTCAAAGAGTGTTTTCCCGTCCTTTACAATAAGCAGGTTGAAGCGGTTGTCTTTGTACTTAACTCCGTCTTCATCAACGACTTCGGGCAGTTCCTCATCTGCATGGCGAGTGATAGTGAAGACGACTTTGTGGCTGCCTTGCATCAAAGAATCTGTGTAGGCATAGTCGGACATACGATTGATTCCGTCGCCATTTTGTTCTGTCTGGTCAGTACTCTCCTGTTCTGTCTTCTGTGGGTTGCAAGATGCGAGAAAGACCAGTCCAAGTCCTATAATCAAAAAGCGTTTCATAATGTCGATATTGAGTTAAAGTTGTGTTTAGAATTTGAATACGAGTTCGCCGCCTTTCTTGAGTTCTTTGACGGGAATCTGGAAGTTGGGAAGGGCTTTGCCGTTCCAGAGAACTTTCTTGACTTCCTGTTTCTCGGAAGTGCGGCCTTCGGTTCTGATGACAACAGTTGTCTGCTGGTCTGCTCCGAGGTGAAGTGTCACTTTGTCGAAGATGGGCGGGAAGAGTTCATAGATAGCTTCTCCGACTACCAACGGATACATGCCGATGCTGGCAAAGACATACCAGGCACTCATGGATCCATCATCTTCGTCCATTTCGAAGCAATAGCCTCGGGGCTGGTTCACAAAGGCGCAACCCACAAAGGGAGTGGGGTAGGCGTCGTTGCCTCCATAGCGATGAGTAATGCTTTCTGTTGCAAGAGTGCGAACGATTCCGCTAGTCTTCTGAGGCATTCCGAGACGAGCAAAGAGGAAGGGAACATGGATGTCGGGCTCGTTGCCCTGATTGTAAAGCTCTTCCTTGAAGAACCTCTGCAACTGTTCTCCAAGTTCCTTCTTACCTACCAACTCAATCATTTTGGGCAAGTACATAGGCGCTCCCCATCGATATTGCCAGCGAGTTCCCTGATAGAGGCCATTTCCTTTCATCTTTGTATAAGTCTCGTCGATATTCTGGAACTCTTTTGGCCAGATGCTGTCGAAGACTTCCTGGCCTCGCTTTGTCCAAAGTGCGGCATCTTCCTTCATTCCCAATTCTTCTGCGAGCTGTCCGAGAGACCAGAAGTCGCCACTTGCCTCGAGGCATTGGTCTGGGCTCTTCATGCTCAGTCCCTTCACTTCCTTCACCATTCCAGGATAGGCATCTCGAAGAGAAGGAATGTTGATGCCTTGCCTGTAAGCATCTAAGAGGGTTGCGATGGCGTGTTCTGTTCGAACTGTCGGCACACATTCATAGTTCGTGCTCCAATCCTTCTTGCCTGTCAGATAGAGTTGTGAGAGCGATTGCATAATGTCGGAAGAATGGGTTTCATCGAGCAAAGTGATGAGCGGGAACTTTGTGCGATAAGTGTCCCAAAGCGACCAAGAGCTGTAGTATGTCCAATCCTTTGCTTCATGCGGCTTTCCGTCGGTTCCGAGATAGTTCGTCATTGTGCGGTCTGTGACTTGGAACGGGCTATGGAAAGTCCTATATAAAGAGGTATAGAAAATAGTCTGCTGATCTTCTGTTCCGCCTTCAATCTCGACCGTCGAAAGCAAGCGTCCCCATTGACGCTTAGCTCTTTCCATCATTGTCTGGAAGTCTGTTCGCCAAACTGCTTGCTCGCTCATCTTGTCCAACTCTTCAGCAAGGCCAGTCGAAACCACGATTCGAACCTCTACATACTTTGCAGAAAGCTCAGGGAAAGTGAGGCGCTTCAAGCCTCCAGGAATTGTGTCGAGCACAAAAGAAGAACTTGAATAGAGGCGATAATGCAGGAGGTAATGTCCTCTGCCACAGGTGTTTGCGCACTCTGCAAAGCCTTGTCCCATAGTGGGAGACTTCTGGTCGAAGTATGCATCAAATATCTTGTCGAAGGCTGAGCGGGGATTGAGCAAGAGGACGGCTTTCGAAGGATCTGGGAAAGAGAAGCGCTCCACAGCCATTCTCCTGTCGGCAGTTGCAGTAAACCACACTCCATTGCTCAATTGAACGCTATAATAGCCTGGATATGCCTGTTCAGTATGCTTCAGGAGTCGAACGTCTTTGCCAGTCGGATCGGGCATCAACGAAACGTTTCCGCCACAACCGCTTCCGCCAACTCCAGAAAGGCGATTGATGCTGAAGCCCGAAATGGTGGGCACTTCGAAGTCGTAACCCGGATGCTGACGAGGTTTGCTGTCAGGACAAACCTGAATCTGACCATAAGGAACAGCTGCTCCAGGAGTCATCTGCCCATAGTCGTCGGCAGTTCCCATGTAGAGGTTGACTTTGTCGAGCAAAGAGCTCTGCTGAGCGCAGATTGTCGTACTGAAAAGTGCGGCAAAAGTAAGTGATAGGAAAAGTTTTATTTTCATAAAAGCTCAATTTTTTATGCAAAGATAAGCAAAATACGAAATAAATGATTACCTTTGCACATTATTTTATACTAAAATCGGCAGAATTATGGCTACAGAGAACAAAAACAAGTACATCGCTGTGATGTATAAACTCTATACAAGCGGCTCAGACGAGAAACCTGAACTGATTGAAGAGACGGCTGAAGGCGACCCATTCATTTTCGTGAGTGCTTTGGGAATGACGCTCGATGCCTTCGAGGCTCAGATTTCGCCTTTGAAGGTGGGAGAGAAGTTCGATTTCACCCTCGATCCGAATGATGCTTATGGCGAATACGAGGCTTCTGGCAAGCAGTCTCTCCCTCGTAAAGTCTTCGAAATCAACGGGAAACTCGACTCGCGTTTCATCTATGAAGGTGCCGTAGTTCCTCTCGCAAGTCCTGATGGAGCGCGTTTCAACGGAACTATTGTCGAGATTGGAGAGGAGTCGATAACTGTCGACCTCAATCATCCTCTGGCTGGCAAGAGCCTGAATTTCGTGGGTGAAGTCCTTGAAAGTCGCGAGGCTACGAACGAAGAGGTTCGCGATGCCCTCAACCAGATAACTGGTTGTGGAGGCGGTTGCGGCGGTTGTGATGGCGGCAGTTGCGAGGGCTGCGAAAGCAAAGGCGAGGGTTGCGACGGATGCAAATAAATCTGAAGGCAAAACGTGGCCTAGTTAAAACGCAAACGTATAGTGCCACGATTGCAATCATATAGTGCGACGTTGGCAAACATAAAGTGTGACGTTTGCAATCATCACTAAGGTCGTT
>Ga0310690_10006463_pt1 | contig 15403 bp, 12 predicted proteins | sample AusTroGonzalo_MG_2_FD_207661 | JGI IMG/M metagenome (GOLD analysis project Ga0310690, IMG submission 207661) | Bovine rumen microbial communities from tropical cattle in Woodstock, Queensland, Australia - Gonzalo_04 (v2) (version 2) | ecosystem: Host-associated > Mammals > Digestive system >... | reverse complement strand
TTTGTTTTCATTTTAGGTCAATCCTTTCTTCATAATTTTGAAATATAATTCGGTACTTGCGTACCTAACCTAAAGACAATGATGAGATTCGCCGTTCCGTGCGAAGCATAAGCATTGATGACGCGTTCCCGCTTTGCTTCCGGGAATGAAACGAAACATGGATTCCAAACAGAATCAGTTGATCTCCGCTAAGCGGTGGCAGGCGACGAAGTGACCGGTCGATACCTCTTTGAACTCAGGCATGCTCTCGGCACACTGCTCGGTTGCATACTTGCAGCGGGTACGGAACGGACAGCCGGAAGGTGCGTTCAGCGGGCTGGGAATATCACCGGTCAGCGCGATGCGCTGATTGGCGCGGGCGATCTTCGGATCCGGGATCGGAACGGCTGACATCAGGCTCTTTGTGTACGGATGCAGCGGATGATCATAGATTTCACCTGCCGCAGCCAGCTCAACCATGCGGCCGAGATACATGACCGCGATCCTGTCGGAGATATGACGCACGACCAGCAGATCATGCGCGATGAACAGATAGGTCAAATGAAGCTGATCCTGCAGCTCATCAAACATATTGATGACCTGCGCCTGGATCGAAACATCCAGTGCGGATACAGGTTCGTCGCAGACGATGAACTCGGGATTCACCGCGAGGGATCGTGCGATGCCGATACGCTGGCGCTGACCGCCGGAGAACTCGTGTGCATAGCGCGCGGCATGCTCACTGTTCAGACCGACATAATTCATCAGTTCCAGGATGCGCTCACGGCGCTCGTTCTTGGTCTTATACAGACCGTGAACATCCAGCGGTTCGCCGATAATGTCCGCTACGGTCATTCTGGGATTCAGGGAAGAATACGGATCCTGAAAGACCATCGTCGCCTTCTTGCGGAAGGCCTTGATGTCAGAACGCGTCTTGATCAGCTTGCCGTCATACCAGATCTCGCCGCCGGTGGGCTTATAGAGATTCAGGATCGTGCGGCCGACGGTCGTCTTGCCGCAGCCGGACTCGCCGACCAGACCGAGCGTCTCGCCCTTATTGATCGCGAAAGAAACGCCGTCAACAGCCTTCAGCGGCTTTGTCTGAAACAGACCGGTGTTGATATAGAAATACTCCTTGAGGTCTTTTACCTCCAATAAGGTCTTTTTCTCAGCCACGATCATCACCGCCTTCTTCTGTGCTTTCAACGACAATCTCGCCGCTCTCCATACCCTTCTTGACGTTCATCCAGCAGGCGGCGGCATGAGCCTTATTGATGGTCATGCGCTCGGCACAGTGGTGGATGCAGATCTTCATCGCGTTATCACAGCGCGGTGCAAAGGGACAGCCGGCAGGCATATTCAGCAGGTCGATCGGCGTGCCGGAGATGGGCTGCAGCTTCGTTCCCGCGGTATCCGCCGTAGGAATGGAGCGCATCAGACCCTTGGTATATTCATGACAGGGGTTGTAGAAGATTTCGTCCGCGGTACCCTGCTCACAGATGGAGCCGGCATACATGACGATGACCTCGTCACACATCTGCGCCACAACGCCCAGATCATGCGTGATCATGATGATCGCCATACCCAGTTCCTTCTGCAGCTGACCCATCAGCTCCAGGATCTGCGCCTGAATGGTAACGTCCAGCGCAGTCGTAGGCTCGTCGGCGATCAGAATATCCGGTTCACAGGCGAGCGCCATCGCGATCATGACACGCTGACGCATACCGCCGGAATGCTCATACGGATACTGCTTCATACGTTTCTCGGGATCATTGACATTGACAAGTCTGAGCATCTCGATCGCACGATCATGCGCCTGCTGGCGGTTGCGGTTCGTATGGAGCATGATGGCCTCCATGAGCTGGTGGCCGATCGTATAGGTGGGGTTGAGCGATGTCATAGGATCCTGGAAGATGATCGAGATCTTATTGCCGCGCACGGTCTTCATGACCTTCTCCCCCGCGCCGACCAGCTCCTGACCGTCGAGCTTGACGGAACCGCCGACGATCTTGCCGGTACCGGCGAGGATCTGCATGATAGAATAGGCTGTGACGGACTTGCCTGAGCCGGACTCGCCGACGATGCCCAGGACCTTACCGCGGTCGAGGGTGAACGAAACGTCATTGACAGCCTTGACTTCGCCCGCATCGGTAAAGAAAGAGGTCTGCAGATGGTTTACTTCTAATAATGCCATAGTTCTGCCTCCTTCCTTAACCGTTCAGCTTCGGATCGAACGCGTCGCGCAGACCGTCGCCGAAGAGGTTGAGGCTGAGAACGATCAGAGAGATCATAATCGCCGGGATCACTAAGCGATAAGGATAGCTCGCAAGGCCGTTGAGCGCCTGAGAGGCGAGCGAACCCAGCGAGGGCATCGGCGCGTTAACGCCGAGGCCGAGGAAGCTCAGATAACTCTCGGTAAAGATCGCCGAGGGGATCTGGAGCGCTGCGGAAATGATAACGACGCTGATGCAGTTGGGGATCAAGTGCTTGCGGATGATCCAGCTTCCCTTAGCGCCGGTAGCGCGGGCGGACAGGACATATTCCTGCTCACGCAGCGAGAGGATCTGACCGCGGATCAGACGGGACATGCTGACCCAGTATAATAACGCAAATACGATAAACAGTGAGATAATGTTGGAGCCGATCGACGCCAGCGGTGTGCCCTCGATCGCGGGGGCAAGCGTCATCTTCAGCACCGTCGACAGCAGGATCACCATCAGCATATCCGGCAGAGAATAGATAATATCGACGATACGCATAATGATCAGGTCGACCTTGCCGCCGAAATAGCCTGAAATCGAGCCGATCACCGTGCCGATCAGCAGAACGATGATACTGGCAAAGAAGCCGACCGCCAGCGAAATACGCGTGCCGTAGATCACACGGATGAAGTAGTCGCGGCCGGAGGCGTCGGTACCGAACACGTGCGGGAATACGCTCTCGCCCGCTTCGATCATCGCCTCTTCGGTCTTGCCGTATTCAAAGGGCTTTAAGTTATTATACGACGAGTCGACCGGCTTGCCGGGACGCACACCGAGCTGATCCTCATAGCTGTAGGGCCATATCATCGGCAGGATGATGCTGGACAGGGTAATCAGCACAATGATGATAAAGCTGACAAAAGCAACCTTATTCTTATACAGACGCTTGACGCCGTCCTTGAAGAAGGTGGACGAAGGGCGCATCTGGACAAGGTATTCCTTCTCCGCATCAGACGCAGGTATAAAGGAATCGAGGTCAACATGGAAGGTGAACTTTTTCTTCTGCATACTTCTCCCCTCCTTATTCCAGCGTAATGCGCGGATCCACTACCTTGTAGAGGATGTCCGTCACAAGGTTCATGACAACGATCAGGGCGGCGAGGATGATCGTCGTGCCCATGATCATCGGATAATCACGGTTCGTAATACTGCTGACGAACTGACGGCCGATACCGGGAACCGCAAAGATCTGTTCCACAACCAGAGAACCGGTCACGATATATGCGAGCATCGGGCCGAAGTAGGTCAGCACGGGGATCAGAGAGTTCTTCAGCGCATGACCGAAGATGACCTTCGTTCCCGACACACCCTTGGCGCGCGCGGTACGGATATAGTCCTGACCGAGAACGTCAAGCATCGACGAGCGGGTCAGTCGCGTGATATACGCCATCGGATAGAGCGCCAGCGTAATGATCGGCAGCACCAAACCGCCGCTCGCAGCGCCGTTCGCAGGGAACCAGTGCAGCAGCAGCGAGAAGCACAGCAGCAGCAGCGATCCTATAATAAACGATGGCATGGATACAAACGCTGTCGTAATCACCATGATGACGCGATCAATGAACTTGTTGCGTCTGAGCGCAGCGACCGCACCTAGGACAATGCCGATCAGCGCCGCGATCACAGCGGCGATCAGACCGAGCTTCAGCGAAGTCTTCATGCCGTCCATAATGATGTCGACGACCATGCGTCCGCGCTGTTTCAGCGACGGACCGAAGTCAAACTTCGTGACGATGTCCTTGAGATAGGTCCCGTACTGTTCGAGCAGGGGCTTATCGAGGCCGTACTTCGCCTCCATGGCAGCCTGAACCGCAGGGGTCGTCGCCTTCTCACCCACAAAGGGACCGCCGGGAACGGCGTGCATAACGAAGAAGGTTACGGTGATGACCACCCATACGGTAAAGATAGCCAGCAAAATGCGCTTCACGATGTAAAGCAGCGTTTTTGTGTTCATACTCATCCTACCTTATTATAATGTATGTCCACAGAGGGACTCTCGCCGACCGGCGATTGGGCGGAAAAATCAGAATAGATAACTCCGATTTAATATTTTAACACAAAAATGTATTAAAGACAAGTTAAATTTTACTTTAAATCGCATAAATAAGAAAAAAGGGTAGAATTACCGACCACAACATAATTATGTCGGTATTCTACCCTTATTTGTCAGTTTTCTGAGCTTCAGCAAATAATCATGCATCCGACTGTTCATGCAGAACAGCAAAGGCACACATTACCCGCGCGAGACTTGCTCACCGATGTGATAGTTATCGGAATAATCCGCAAGCCGACGCTGGATCGCCGTCGCATCAGTGATCTCTACCTCACCGTTCTGGTTTGCATCTGCAGCATCCGCGTCATACGACTTGCATGAATACTCCGCCAGCTTGCGCTGAATGGTCGTCACGTCAAGAACTGTAATTTCTCCGCTGCCGTCTGCGTCACCTACCAGATAGGTGCCAGAGGGAGCCGAAGCAGGCGCTGTCGTCGGGGCTGTTGTCGGATCAACTGTCCACGAACCGGGACTGGTCTCACTACCCCAGTCGGTGATCGTATAAGTAGCGTTCGACGCCGGGATCGTCAGATCACCCGTCTGGTTCCACTTATTATTCCAATCCAAAGAATAAGTATTGGCGCTGTTCATACGCGCAAAGATGACATTGGTGAAGCCCGCCGGAGCATCAACGGTATAGGTTGAGCCGGAGCCGGACATCTTCATCCATGCTTCGCCGTTGCTGCCGTAGAAATAGGCGGCGAACCATGCGTCGTCAGTGTTCCATACGCCGGGTTTCAGCGTCAGCGTCTTACCGCTCGACGCATAGGTAGGCTCTGTCATGGAGGTGTTGGAGGGATTATATACGACCGCTACGCCGCTGTCTCCGACGTCACCGCTGATGACTCCGTTCGATACGGTGAAGGTGTTGCCGCTGATCTGATCCGTATAGGTACCGTCATTCATCATATGTCTTGCGATACTGACCGAACCCGCTCCGTCCAGCTTGCTGATGACGACGCCGCCGCTGCCGCGCTCGTTATAAGCCACGTTGCCGGAGGAGGACAGATACTCGCTCTGACCCCTGAAGTAATTCTTGAACTTATTGACCTCAGCTACCGCTGTAGACTGCCAAGTCGTGTTGGTTGATGCCGCGGTCGCCACAGCTTCAGAACCGGGTCGCACAAAGAAGAGACCGGTCGAACCCGCTCTGGATCCTACGATCGCCCATGCGCGGATGATATTATGATCATAGACTCCATTGGTAGAATAATTGCCGTAATAAGTATCGTGCGACTCGACCCATATCACATTATTCTTTGCTTCTTTTCCGTTTTCGTAACTATAATTTGCCACGTTCGCTGCATTTGAACCTTCGACGCCCCAAAGAGCATTCACGCCGGAACCGGGGTCGCTGACATGACCGATGTAATTGACATAATCATTCAGAGCAGCGTCATTAAATGCCGTACCATACACCTCACCGTAACTGAATAAAGTGCGGTTGGTATAGCTATTCACAGCATTCATGACATTCGGCCAGAAATAAGAATTATAACCGGAATCGTCCAAAGGAGTCTCGATATTCTGTGCCCCGTCAAAGCGGAATCCGTCAACGCCGCAATCTACCGCTTCTTTCAGCAGCGAGATAACATAATTCTGTACCTTTGTGCTCGAGGTATTCAGGTCAGGCTGGTTGTTGTTATCATATAACACCATTCCATAACGGCTGTTATCCAGCGGCTTATTCTGGTTATGCCAGCAGGACTCGTCTGTCAGTAAATCCTGATTAATATCTTTTGATCTGTTAGTGCTATTGTAGCTGCCGTTCGATCCCGGACTTGCCATATGATTGACTACAATATCGGATATGATACTGATGCCCTTCTCGTGCGCAGCGCTGCAAAGCGCAGTCAGCTCTGCCTTCGTACCGAGCCAATTGTTACCGTTCGCAACGCAAATATCAATAGGCTGATAGAAGTGCCAGTAAATATCCTTTTTAGTAGTGCTCGAAGAGAAATAATCCTTCGGCGGCTGAATACAGGACGTCTGCACAGCGCTGTAGCCCGCAGCCTTGATCGCATCTAGGTTATCCTTGATCGTATTGTATGACCAGCACATCGCATGCAGGATATTGCCGCCCTCCACGGTGCCGTTCGCATACTGCGGTGTTGCAGCATTTGAGCCGACTGTCGCGACACATACGACAGACAGCAAAATACATACTGCAATGATCGCACTGATAATCTTCTTCATGATTTCCTCCTTGTATCCCGGCCGCATCACCGTTCACACGCTTCATACGACCGCATATTCGTACAGTATAATGATAGCCCTTTTACTCACGAAAGACAACAGGATCGCGGGAAGAATACTGTACAAGATTATCAAAGTGTGATTGTTGATAATGACGAAAGATGATGAAACACACTGAAACGGGAACTACGCAGGAGCTATTCCCCTCGCATATTCCATTCACCTTTCTTCAAAATACGCGGCGATGCGCCGGAGCTTGCGCACGGCCGAGCTGATGTGGCGCGACACTGTCGCGGGAGATAGACACAGCGAGCGGGCTATGTCCTTCATCTTCATACCTTCCAGATAGTACAGTGTGATACACTCTCGCTGACGCTCGGTCAGCTCATGACGCATAGCGCGCATGAGGAGCTGCTTCATCCTCTCGCGCTGTGAGCGGTTGTCAGCGCCGTGATTCGCCAGATAATAAGAGATCCGCTCCGCGTTCTTATCATCCAGAAAGACGCGCTCACGCCTCATGGCTGACTCCTGCGCGCTCCTTCAGCGTGACCGCGACGTCACGCAGATCATAATAGATCTTGCGGTACGCAATAATATCGTCGTTGAGCTGTTTACGCTCATCGGCCGTCAGGCCGTGTTCTTTCATTCGCTGCTTCTTCCTCTCGATAACGCTCATGACGCGCTGAGCGTTCTTCTCATACTCTTCTGCCCATTCTAGATAATTCATTTTTCGCTTTCTACATCCTTTCGCTGGTCGTCATCCAGCCGCTATGCGGTCAAATCCACGCCTTATTCAATATCCTGTTCGATCCTGATTCGACATGAAAAGGTTCATCAGAATCAAATCGTCAGGTCATCGGAACATGGGGCTGTTCCTACACGAAAGTATGAAATAATATTTTTCGTACATACTTTCGATATTCTTATTATAGCGTATTTATACAGAAAAATCAAGACGATTTAGAATATTTGTTCTAATTATTTGATAAAAAATATCGACAGCTCACACAATCGGTAAGCTGTCGGATCAGGGTTCAAGCAGTTCATCCATCGGTTTCGGCTTTGCGGCGACCGTCTGCTCTTCTATCGGTTTTGCTTTGGGAGCCGGCGTCTGATCCACCAGCCGACGCGTCACCTCCACGTGATCGAAGCACTGTTTAAAGGTAATACGCCCCTCAAAGTTGCGGTGACAGTACAGGCAGCGAAAGTTTGCACGAAAGGACTTATTCTTCACCTTCCAGCGGCTGCGCCTGAGCGCCTTGTGTCCGCAGCGATCACACACGAAATACAGCTCTCTGCGGTCGATCGCCGTGTCCTTGAGATCACAGATGTTATAGTTCTTGAAGGTGATCTTACGGTAGAAGCGATCGTCACATATGTCGATAAACGGTTCGAAGAGCTCCTTGCGGTACAGCTTCTGGAAGCACAGAGAGGTCAGCTCGGCGTCGGTCAGCGCGCGGTGAAGCGACTCATCCTTAAAGCCGATCCCCAGCATTTGTGCGCAGGTGGAGAGTCCCATCTGGTGCGCGCGGTCATGGTAGTCCAGCGCTGCCTCACAGTAGCTCTGCAGATTCACATACGCCCACAGGAACGGAATCGTCTCCTCGTTATAGTAATAACGATAGTTCTCCATGAGCACCAGCACGTCGCTGGTGCCCCAGCTCAGCAGCATTCCGCCGCCGAGAAACTTGCGGAATTTTGACAGGACATGGGTGAATGTATTGTTGCTCTCCTGCAGCTCTTTCATTTTGATATGCGTCAGCTTTGAGACATGAGAATTGAGCTTCTTAGAGATCTGCGGCGTCACCAGCGCCGAGAAGGTATCGACGATATTCAGTTGTTCATCACATTTCACGGCGCCGAACTCGATGATCTCGTTGATAAAACAATGCTTCTTCTTCGAATAAGTGCCGTTGAATTCCAGATCAAGTATGATATAGTTCATGGTTAATGAATGATGAACGATGATAGATGATGTATGATAAAAGATAGATGATTGATGACGGATGATGGATGATCGGCGATGAAGGCTTGATAAACGAAAGTGATTGATCAGTTTTTGTTTCTGAACTGGTGCTTCATGCGCTGCTCATGGCTGAGGATCTTCTTGCGCATACGGATGCTGTCGGGTGTGACCTCGACGAGCTCATCATCTGCGATGAATTCCAGACACTGTTCCAGTGAGAGGATACTCGGCGGGGTGAGCTTCAGCGCGTCATCCGAGCCGGATGCACGGGTATTGGTGATATGTTTCTTCTTGCACACATTGACGGTTATGTCCTCGGACTTCGGACAGGCGCCGACGATCATGCCCTCATACACATCCACCCCGGCACCGATGAACAGACGACCGCGCTCCTGAGCGGCATACAGACCGTATGTGACGGCCTCGCCGGTCTCAAATGCGATGAGCGAGCCCTGATGGCGGGTGACGATGTCGCCCTTATACGGCTCATAGGAGTCAAAGACATGGTTCATGATGCCGTTGCCGTTGGTGTCCGTGAGGAACTCGGGACGATAGCCCATCAGTCCTCGCGAAGGGATGCGGAACTCGATATGCGTAGCGCCGCCGTCACGAGTACCCATATTGACCAGCTCCGCCTTGCGTGAGCCCAGCTTCTCCATCACGGCGCCGACATAGGTATCCGGCACTTCGATGATCAAGAACTCGATCGGCTCGCAGAGCTGACCGTCAATCATCTTTGTGATGACCTCCGGACGGCTGACCTGAAACTCATAGCCCTCTCTGCGCATGGTCTCGATGAGGATCGACAGATGCAGCTCACCGCGTCCGGAAACCTTGAAGGTATCGGAAGAGTCGGTCTCCTCAACCCTCAAAGCGACATTTGTCTCGACCTCTTTGAAGAGTCGGTCGCGAATGTTGCGCGAGGTAACATACTTACCCTCTCGACCGGCGAAGGGAGAATTATTGACGATGAAGTTCATCGAAACAGTCGGCTCGTCGATCTTGACGAACGGCAGCGGTTCCACATGATCGGGCTCACAGATCGTCTCGCCGATATTGATGTCAGCGATACCGGAGATACAGACGAGATCGCCCGTCTCAGCCTCGCTGCATTCGACGGGCTTGAGTCCTTCAAACTCGTAGAGCTTCGAGATACGCACATTGGAGACCGTACCGTCCTGATGACACAGCACAGCGCTCTGCCCCACTTTGATGCGACCGCGCTCCACGCGGCCGATGCCGATGCGTCCGACATATTCGTCATATTCTATGTTGGAGACGAGGAGCTGCAGCGGCTCATCCGCCTCGCCCTCGGGAGCGGGGATCTCTCGGATGATCGCTTCAAAGAGCGCCTGCATATCCGTGCCCTGTTCATACGGCTGGAGAGAGGATGTGCCCTCTCGGGCGGAGGCATAGACCACCGGGAACTCAAGCTGGTCATCATCGGCGCCCAGCTCGATAAACAGATCGAGCACCTCGTCGATGACCTCCTCGGGACGTGCGCCGTCACGGTCGATCTTGTTCACGACGACCAGCGGCTTCTTACCCAGTCCCAGCGCCTTTTTCAGCACAAAACGCGTCTGCGGCATACAGCCCTCAAAGGCGTCTACCAGCAGCAGTACGCCGTCGACCATCATCAGGATACGCTCTACCTCGCCGCCGAAATCGGCATGTCCGGGAGTATCGACGATATTGATCTTCGTGTCATGATACATGACGGAAGTATTCTTTGACAGAATGGTAATGCCGCGCTCACGCTCCAGATCGTTCGAATCCATGACGCGTTCGTTGACGACCTCGTTCGTACGGAAGATACCCGACTGACGCAGAAGCTGGTCGACGAGGGTCGTCTTGCCGTGATCAACGTGGGCGATAATAGCGATATTTCTCAGGTTTTCTCTTTTGGACATAACACTCACCTGTAATTGGCAATAATACCTTATTTTAATCACAAAGATTATACCACTTCCCGCCGCTGAATGCTATATTCAAATTAACCGAAAATACGACCGCAGAGGCAAATATTCTTGCAAAAAACACAGATTACTTTTTCCTGCAAAACCGCTTTACTTTATAGCTTTAAAGATGTATAATGGTTTGTATATAATTTAACAATGTTATTTCCGGCGTTGCTGAGGCTTCTGCCCTGTCGCGCCGTTTCACAGGAACATTTCAAATTCGTATATACGGAGGTCATCATGGGTTACACAATCGCAGAAAAAATCATCAAGAATCACCTTGTCACAGGAGAGATGCAGAAGGGGAGCGACATCGGCATCCGCATCGACCAGACGCTCACCCAGGACGCTACCGGCACGATGGCCTACCTTGAGTTTGAAGCGATGGGCATCGACAGAGTACGTACCGAGCGATCGGTCGCCTATATCGACCACAACACTCTGCAGACAGGCTTTGAGAACGCCGACGATCATCGCTTCATCCAGACAGTCTGTAAGAAGCACGGCATCTGGTTCTCCCGACCCGGCAACGGCATCTGCCATCAGGTGCATCTGGAGCGCTTCTCGGTACCGGGTAAGACTCTGATCGGCTCCGACTCCCATACCCCCACCTGCGGCGGCATCGGCATGCTGGCGATCGGCGCCGGCGGTCTTGATGTAGCGGTTGCGATGGGCGGCGGCGAATACTACATCACCATGCCGAAGATCGTCAAGGTAGAATTGACCGGAAAGCTCTCTGAGAATGTCAGCGCAAAAGACATCATTCTCGAGGTCCTCAGACGCATGTCCGTCAAGGGCGGCGTAGGAAAGATCATAGAATATGCAGGCGAAGGCATCAAGACGCTCAGCGTTCCGCAGCGCGCCACCATCACGAACATGGGCGCGGAGCTCGGCGCTACCACCTCGATCTTCCCCTCCGATGAGAACACCCTCGCCTTTCTGAAGGCACAGGGTCGCGAGGACGCTTATACCGAGCTGAAGGCGGACGATGACGCGGCCTATGACGAGCATATCGTCATCAATCTGTCTGAGCTCGCTCCTCTTGCCGCCTGTCCCCACTCTCCCGATGCGGTCAAGCCGATCACCGAGCTTGAGGGCATGGTCATCAATCAAGTATGCATCGGCTCCTGCACCAACTCCAGCTATACCGACCTGATGAAGGTCGCGCATATCCTGAAGGGCAAGACGGTAGCCGACGGCGTATCGCTGGCGATCGCTCCCGGCTCCAAGCAGGTGTTGAATATGCTGGCGCTCAACGGCGCGCTGGCTGACATCATTGCTGCGGGCGCAAGAGTTTTGGAGAGCGCGTGCGGTCCTTGTATCGGCATGGGACAGTCGCCGAACAGCAAGGGCGTATCCCTTCGCACCTTTAACCGCAACTTCCTCGGCCGCAGCGGAACCAAGGACGCCGACATCTATCTGGTATCCCCCGAGGTAGCGGCGGTATCCGCCCTGACCGGCGTTATTACCGATCCGCGCAAGTATGCCGACGGCTATGAGGTCGAGATGCCCGAGAGCTTCCTCGTCAACGACAATATGATCATCGAGCCTGCGTCTGCAGATGAGATGGACAAGATCGAAGTCCTCCGCGGACCGAATATCAAGGAATTCCCCAAGACCACCGCGATGGCTGAGAATATCGACGCATCCTGCTCCTTAAAGGTCGAGGACAATATCACCACCGACCATATCATGCCCGCGGGCGCAAAGATCCTGCCCCTCCGATCCAACATCCCCGCGATCTCACAGCACTGCTTCACGGTGTGCGACAGCGAGTTCCCCGCACGCGCCAAGGCGCTGGGTTCTTCGATCATCGTCGGCGGCGTAAACTACGGACAGGGCTCATCGCGTGAGCACGCGGCTCTTGCGCCGCTGTACCTCGGCGTGAAGGCAGTACTGGTCAAGTCCTTTGCCCGTATCCACCGCGCGAATCTCATCAACGCCGGCATCCTGCCGCTGGAATTCGCGGATGAGGCCGATTATGATAAGATCAACCTCGGCGACGATCTCGCGATCGAGAACGTCCGTGAGCAGATCGCTCAGGGCGGCACGATCATGCTGATCAACAAGACCAAGGGCGTTTCGATTGCTTGCAAGTGTGCTCTAACTGAACGTCAGAAAGCGATCCTGCTCGCCGGCGGTCTGCTGAACTATACCATGTCACGTTAAGGAGTCGTCTTATGACTAAGATATTAATGAAAACACCGCTCGTCGAAATGGACGGCGACGAAATGACCAGAGTCATCTGGTCAATGCTGAAGGAGAAGTTGATCCTCCCCTTTGTCGACCTCAAGAGCGAGTACTATGACCTCGGTCTCGAGAAGCGCAACGAAACAAATGATCAGATCACCGTCGACGCCGCCAATGCGACGAAGAAATACGGCGTAGCGGTCAAGTGCGCAACCATCACCCCGAATGCCGCCCGCATGGACGAATATCAGCTCAAAGAGATGTGGAAAAGCCCGAACGGCACGATCCGCGCCATCCTCGACGGTACTGTGTTCCGTTCTCCGATCCTTGTCAAAGGCATCACACCCTACATTCCGACTTGGACAAAGCCGATCTGCATCGCGCGTCACGCTTACGGAGACGTCTATAAGAACGTCGAGATAAAGGTTAAGAAGGGTTCGAAGGCGGAGCTGTGCGTCACCGACACTGACGGCAATGAGCGCCGCGAGCTGATCTTTGACTTTCAAAAGAGCGACGGCATCATCCAGGGCGTTCACAACCTCAGGAGCAGTATCTCTTCCTTTGCCCGAGCGTGCTTCAACTATGCGCTGGATCAGAAGCTGGACATCTGGTTCTCCTCCAAGGACACGATCAGCAAGCAGTATGACCACACCTTCAAGGACATCTTCCAAGAGATCTTTGACAGCGAATACAAGACACGCTTTGAAGAAGCCGGCATCACCTACTTCTATACCCTGATCGACGACGCTGTCGCCCGCGTTATCCGCTCCAACGGCGGCTTTATCTGGGCGTGCAAGAACTATGACGGCGACGTGATGAGCGACATGGTCGCTACCGCCTTCGGTTCCCTCGCGATGATGACCTCCGTCCTCGTATCTCCCGACGGCATCTATGAATATGAGGCGGCACACGGCACCGTACAGCGCCATTACTACAAGCACCTCAAGGGTGAACAGACTTCGACGAACTCCGTCGCTACGATCTTTGCGTGGAGCGGCGCACTGCGCAAGCGCGGCGAGCTGGACGGCATCGACGCGCTCACAACCTTTGCCGATCTGCTGGAAAAGGCGACGATCGACACCATTGAGAGCGGCATCATGACCGGTGACCTCTATCTGCTGTCCTCTCTCGAGAATAAGCAGAAGGTCAGCACCGAAGCCTTCCTCGACGCGGTAGGCAGCCGTCTGGCGGCCCTCATCACCGATAGGTGACAGCTATGCATAAGGAAGTATCCATTCAGGTCATCCGCCGTCTGCCGCGCTATTACCGCTTCCTGACGGAACTGGAGAACAGCGGCGTAGACAAGATCTCATCCACGAAGCTTGCCGCGATCATGAGTTCCACCGCTTCACAGGTCAGGCAGGATCTCAACTGCTTCGGCGGCTTCGGCCAGCAGGGCTATGGCTATCCCGTTCAACAGCTCCGTATGGAGATCGGCAGGATCCTCGGCTTGAATATCATGCATAACGCCGTGCTCCTCGGCGCAGGCAACCTTGGCCGCGCAGTCGCAACGCATCTGAACTTTGACTCGCTGGGCTTCCATCTGAGCGCCATCTTTGAAAAGGATACAAAGCTGATCGGCACGATGCTCAGAGGCATCAAGGTGCGCTCCGACGACGAGATCGAAGAATATATCCGTGAGAATGACGTCGACACTGCCTTTCTCACCCTGCCGAAGGACTCGGTCGAAGGGCTGATCGACCGCCTCTATGCCCTCGGCATCCGCCACTATTGGAATTTCAGCCACTACGATATAGCGCGTCGGTACGGCGATACGGTCGTTGAGAACGTTCACCTCAGCGACAGCCTGATGACCCTGTGCTACCGCATTAATCAGCAAAAGAATCAGTAATACTCTATCCGCAGCATTGTGATACAATTCCTCAATGCTGCGATTTATTTTTCTTTCATAGAATTATTCGCATAATTGCTTCTTCACAGGTATAGTGCTGTAGATTATTTTTCATATGTAGAATTATTACTATCATAGCTTGATACATATATTGATACTGTTAATTTTATATAATCTTTTTTCGTATTTAGAATTATAATCGCTGTTCAAACGAAAATTCACGATACTATTCTTTTCTATGGCAGTTTTTTGCCGAATTTTGCGATTTTTTCCCATTTTTAGCCAAAATCTTGCTTTTTATACACGTTTCCACTATAATAACAAAAAAGTGAAAAAATGCCCCGAAAACGTGAAAAAAGGAGCAAATTATGAACAAAATCGCCATAATGACCGACAGCAACAGCGGCATTACTCCCGATGAGGCGAAGTGCCTCTCGGTCGGCGTCATCCCGATGCCGTTCTATATTGACGAACAGTTATACTTTGAAGGCGTATCGCTCTCTCAGGAGGAATTCTATGAGAAGCTCGCCGATGAGCATGAGATCAATACCTCTCAACCCTCCCCCGCCGACCTGCTCTTTCTCTGGGACGAGACCTTGAAGGATCATGACAGCATCGTCTATATCCCGATGTCGTCCGGATTGAGCAGCTCCTGCGATACCGCGAAGATGCTCGCGCAGGACTACGACGGGCGCGTTGTCGTCGTAGATAATCGCCGCGTGTCGGTCACTCAGCGCCAGTCGGTTCTGGATGCGGTGGAACTGGTCAAAGCCGGCAAATCTGCCGAAGAAATCAAAGAGATTCTTGAAACTGAAGCCGCTCAGAGCAGCATATATATCACGCTCGATACGCTCAAGCACCTGAAAAAAGGCGGTCGCATCACCCCCACCGCCGCCGCGATCGGAACTGTACTGAATCTCAAGCCTGTCCTGCAGATCAACGGCGAGAAGC
>Ga0310690_10006462_pt1 | contig 15403 bp, 25 predicted proteins | sample AusTroGonzalo_MG_2_FD_207661 | JGI IMG/M metagenome (GOLD analysis project Ga0310690, IMG submission 207661) | Bovine rumen microbial communities from tropical cattle in Woodstock, Queensland, Australia - Gonzalo_04 (v2) (version 2) | ecosystem: Host-associated > Mammals > Digestive system >... | reverse complement strand
TGCCAAAAAATTAGCACGTCAGTTAAGGGATTTGGATAATTCTCTTAATACGATGACGGATTTATCTGATATACAGAACTATGCAGACACAAGAACTGACTTAGTAAACCAGCTTAATCAGTTGGGTTATGATTTTGATAACCAGGGCAGACTGTGGGATATGGAAGAGGTTGAGTCGGCAAGGCGCGCGGCTGAGGTTAGGGATCAGGCTAGTGCTTTGGTTGAAAGATTTAACAAAACCAAATCCGAAAGAACACGAAACAGCATAAGAAGGCAGTTAGAAAAGCTTGGGTATGGTCTTGTTGATGAGGGCAACGGCTACAGAGCAGAGAATCTTAACGATATGCTGTCGGAAGCAGAACCGTCAGAGGTGCCAAACTTAAAAAAAAACAATAGTCCGATAGCTGAAAACACCAGCGGAAACCCTCAGCCTATTGATTATGATGAGGTAAGACCGACGGCGCAGGAACAGCCTCGGACATCACCACGAGAAGCACAGCCTATAGATTACGATGAAGAGCCTATAAGACGTATGTCCGAACCTGTCTATGAGGATAATGTCGCATACAATGATGAACTTGGCGGTGGTGATATAAGCCAGCATTATGAAACACTTTTGAATAGCGACCTCATTCAGAAGTCACAGGCCAACATAGAGAGCCTTAACAAAGCCCTTGAAGCTGGTGTATTTGACAAGACCGTAGAGGGCAGATTACAGGCACAGGAAGAAGCCTTAGATGAGTATTTAGCTGACAAAGCTGGTGCTATGAAGAGGAACTTTACAAAAGCTTGGAATAGCGGTAAAGACCTCGATATGTCCATGCTCATACTAAAAGATGCCTTAGAAGAAGGAGATCAGGCAAATATTAACTTGACACTTCTTAAGCAGACACGTCAGTTAAAAAGCGCAGGTCGTGAGTTGAGAGCCAACCGTGATTATGCCGGAACTGTGGAAGGTACATACTCAAAAGCTATGCAGTTCCTTGATGATAGGGCAGATGAAGTCTTAAATTCAGGGAGCAAGGTCAGAGAGCGTATCGAAAGCCAGGCAGAGCGCATACTTAACGACAACGAACTGATCGAAAGAATGGATATCGACGATGCCGCTAAAGATATGTTGTGGGATGCCGTGGAAACAGGCGCAAGCAAAGAAGATATAACCCGTATGCTTGCAATGTATGAAAAAGTCGGCAAGATGGGTATTTCAGAAGACACCTATCAGCAACTTAGAACCATATACGATCAGATGGAAGGCTTAGGGCCGACATCTAAAGCAAGGGCAGATTTAGAAGCTCAGGCTTATAAGGTAATGGCTAAGGACATTGGCGGATCACGATCATTCAAGGATAAGTGGGATGCTTGGCGTTACCTTGCAATGCTTGGAAATCCTAAGACGCATATCAGAAATATCCTTGGTAACACCACTCATTACATGGTTACTGAGATAAAAGATAACCTTGCGGCTGCTATGGAAGGCATTGTTAAGCCTGAAGAGAGAACAAAGGCTGTCCTGTCTTTGGGTGACAGATCATTGGTAGATGCTTCGGCTAATGATGCAGATAATGTCTATACCTTGCTGAATGATTCAGGTAATAAATATAATGTAAAAACCGAGATCGACAGGGCAAGAGACGCATTCGGAACCAAAGGCATGAATGCCATTAACGACTTTAACAGTCAGATGCTGGATGCCGAAGATTACAGCGCATTAAAGCGTAAGTATTCAAAATCCCTCGCAAGGTACTTAAAAGCCAACGGTGCAGACGAAAGGATCTTTAATGCCACAGATGATGCAAGCCTTGATTTACTCGACAAGGCAAGAACATACGCTATAGATCAGGCAAAACAGGCTACTTTCCATGAATACAGCAAAATGGCTGAAAGCCTGTCAAGATTTTCAAACGATCTCAGAAAAGGCTCAACAGGACAGAAGATAGCAGGTACCGTAATAGAGGGCGTGTTACCGTTTAAGAAGACCCCTATAAACATTCTGAAACAGGGCGTAAAGTATTCTCCTGTAAGCTTGTTTAAGGCTCTTAAAAAGGGCATGGGTTATGTCAGCACAGGCAAATATACAGCTTCAGAAGTAATTGATGATCTTGCATCAGGATTAACAGGAAGTGGCATAGTTGCGCTTGGTGCTTTCCTTGCAAGTCAGGGATGGCTGACAGGTGGAGCAAACGAAAACTACGACGTAGACAATGCCGAAAGCGAACAGGGCGTACAGAATTACGCATTAAAGCTTGGTAAGAATGCTTCATACACGTTAGATTGGCTTGCACCTTTCTCACTTCCTTTATTTGTCGGTGCTGAACTGTTTAACAGCTTTGTTGAAAACGGCGACGATGAGACCGATGCAGTTGACAAGGTAATAAATGCCTTAACAACCATAGCAGAGCCTGTAACGGAAATGTCTATGTTACAGGGCCTTAACAACGTTATAAACGAAGTATCATACAGTAAGGAAAATGCGCTTGCTACAATAGCGGCAAATACCACGCTTGGCTACTTCACTCAGGGCGTACCGACACTTGCAGGTCAGATAGCAAGGTCAATAGATCCTTACAGACGAAGCACCTACAGCGACGAAGACGGAACCTTTACACGTCAGGTCGATAAGACAGTTTCAAAGACGCTCAACAAAGTACCGTTCTTAAAGCCTGTTGTGAATGCTATCACGGGCGACAGCTACGGTGAGAAGTACATAGACTACAAGGGTAATCCTGAAATGAGTCAAGGCTTAATCTCAACAAATCTTGACAAGCTGATGCCTGGAGTAGGAAACAACGTCCTCACAAGAGCAATGGATCAGATGCTGTCACCTGGATATTATCGTGAAGGCAACCTGACAGACCTTGATAACGAGCTTAACAGACTGTATGAAGCTACAGGAAAACAGGTATATCCTGAAGTTTACACAGGAAAAGTAGACGGTGTAAGATTAAGTAAGGCAGACCATACTAAGTATCAAACCTTATTCGGTCAGACTACAAACGAACTGTTTGAAAAGGCCATTTTATCGCCTTCATACGCAAGTCTTGACAACGATCAGAAGGCCGATGTTATCACAAGCCTTAGGACGCTCGCAAAGGACGTAGCCGATCACGACATAGGTGGCAAGACATTAAGCAGTTCTAAGCAAAAAGACTACGATCTTTACAAGTCAGAGGGTGCTGATGCGGTAATTGAAAAGAAGCTTGCCGGAAAGGTTCTTAATGACGCCGGAATTACTAATAATGAGAAGAACAGAGCATTATATCAGGAACAGGGTCAGGCCTTCTTGGAACAGAAATCAGCCGAACAGCAGCTCAAAGATGACTACGGTGTAAGCGGGAAAAACGCAATGGAAGCCTACGAAATGGGCGTTTCAGGTGAAGAACTGCAACAGCTTAACACAATTACATTGAGCAATGGAAAAAAGGGTGATTATGTCGATTACGCAACTCTTCACAAGGCCATTCCTAAAGTAGTAACCACGCCTGAGGACTACAAGAGAATGTATGATACGATAAACTCTTTTGACCCTGAAACAAAGAACGTAGGACAGAAGGATCTCCTGAACTTCTTCAACGCTGTAGACCCCGATTATTGGGAAGTCCTCAGAGACATCTACTTCAAGAGTACAGGCGAAAATCCGAAACAGCTTGTGAGAAACATGGACGGATCATACTCAATAGTTAAGTAGTGTTCGACGGATAAAATTTACTGTTCGACTTGTAAAACCCGTATCATGAGTGGAACTACCACAACGGTTTACATAATACTATGATATCAGTATGAAGATATCAGATTTTATTAAGCCTGAACTTGAATATTTACGGGAACAATGCAACTTTGTCGGAGCAGAAGCAGAGGTTTTTGAACTGCGCTCAAAGGGTGTTCCATTAGAAAGGATAGCCGAACAGGTCAACCTTACAGTAGACGGTGTAAAAAAGGTAAGCTGCAAGGTCAATTCCAAAATTACACGTCTGATGAACTATTAAGGCACTTACAGTACATTGTAGGTGCCTTTTTTACTGCCTAAAATGTAAATATGGACATAGATAAATTATTGGAAAAAGTAACATCAGATGAAGGGATTAAGGGCATTCCTCTGATCGACATATTCAGAGTGATATATTCGGTTCTCGAAGCCATAGGATCAGGGGAGTGCTTTTATGAAGAGGAAAGGAGATCGGAATGAACTTCCTGAACAACAACCTTATGATGCAAGCAATGGGCGCTATGATGCGTGGTGAAAACCCTCAGGATTTCCTTAAGAACCTTGCAAATACTAATCCACAATTACAGGGCCTTGATTTAGACAACCTTGAGGGCACGGCAAAAGCCTTATGTGAGAAGAACAATGTCAACATGAATGAGTTGGCAGATCAAATCCGTGGATTTGCAAATTCAAATATACCAAAATAATCAAGAAAGGAGATACGAACATGGGTGATTCAACATTTAGTGGTGGCTGGATCTTTGCGTTTTTAATCATCGCCGTTCTCTTTGGTGGTGGAAACTTCGGCTTTGGCGGTGGCAATGCTACGATGGCTGGATATGCAACAATGGCTGACGTGAACGCGGCGATCAATAATCAGAGTACAACGCAGGCTCTTGGTCAGATAGCTCTGTCAAGTCAGAACAACAATTACGAGACTGCGCAGCTGATAAATAATCAGACAGCGGCTATGATGGCAACTCAGAACAGCAACCTTGTGAATGCTATTCAGGGATTTAATCAGATTAGTAGCAGTATGTCAAACGGCTTTGCTAACGTAAGCTCACAGATCGCAGACCTCGGCTACAAGCTTGACAGCTGTTGTTGCTCGATCAAGACAATGATGCTTGAAAACAGGCTCGCAGATGTTCAAGCCGCTTTAGTCACAAGTCAGACTAACAACGCAATAGCCGCTCAGTCACAGTATTTACTGTCACAGCTCGGAACCTATACCCCCGTATGAGGTGTAAAAAATGAAAGTAATAAAAGTAATTTCAAAGAGGATAGAAGAGGAGATATCCGATGCCAAAACTTACGCAACATTGGCAATGGAATACAAAACCGACTATCCCGAATTGTCTCAGACGCTTTACAATATTTCCGTTCAGGAAATGGATCACATGAAACTTCTTCACAATGCAGTGGCGACGATCATTAGCAATTACAGAGCTAAGAAAGGCGAGCCTCCGGCAGACATGATGGCAGTCTATGACTATCTTCATAAAGAGCAGATGGAAAAAGCGCTTGAAGCTAAAATGGTACAGGCGATGTATAAAGAGTCTTAGACAGGTTTTTACAGTGGGCGTGCTGAAAGGTGCGCCCCTCTTTTTGCACACGAAATTGCACACGAAAAATAGAACACAGTATTTATGCGGCTTTTGGGGCTTTTACAACAGGTTCAAGTCCTGTTATCCGCAGACCCATGAAACCCTTGATTTCACAGGCTTTAAAGCCCGAAATTGAGGGTTTTTTGATGCTTTTTTCCACAACGATTTTATGCGGTTTACAAGCCTGTTTTGTAAAAAAATTGCACACGAAATTGCACACGAAATTGCATCAAAAAATAGAGTCAGCGATTTTCTTTTGCATTTTTGTTTTGCTTTCTTCCATAGCGTGTCGATACACATTCTTCATAACCGTATCGGTTTTCCACCCACCGCTTTCCATTATTTCGGCATCGCTCATTCCTTTTTTGTGAGCATAAGAAGCATAGAAGTGCCGTAAATCATGTAGTCTGAACCGTTCAAGTCCTAAAGCATCCTGACACTTGTGTAATTTTGACAGTATGCAGCTTGGGTGCCCTGGATAAACCCTGTCGCCTGTCTGACGTATCAGATTAGCTAATTCATCGGGTACATATATTTCCCTTGCACTATCCGTAGTCTTGGTGACTTTGATAATAAACTTTTTGTCTTTGTTCAGCACAAGAGCTTTGTTTACCGTAAGGATATTTCCTTTGAGGTCATCTTTTGACAAAGCACATATCTCTGAGCGCCTTAAACCCAAACAGCCTAAACGGAAAGGTATTTCATACGGTGTGCCCTTAACCATTTTAAGAAGCTTTTTAATATCCTTCTGAGAGGGCATTTTAGGCTCATATTTGACCTTTTGCGGCAGAGTGGTACGAATTACCATGTCAGGGCGAAAAGTCTTTATTACGGACGATATGAAGCCGTGGTAGTTCCTTACTGTCTTGGGTGCTTTGTCTTTTGCAAGCTCGTTTATTTCAAGCTGGATATCGGCCTGTGTGATGTCGTCAATTTTGAGATTTAAGAAATGGTCTGAAAATCTTCCTATGTTTTCTGTATACTCCTTAACGGTACGGGGCGACAGGACATTTCTTTTCATGTCGATATAAGACTCAGCCCCTTTTCGGAAGGTCAGTCTTTTGTCAGCATGAATCCTGTTTCTAAGGCTTGCGATATCACGCTCTAATTCTTTTTGCTTTGGCTCGTGGTCATAGGTCAGGCTGTGACGTTTTCCGTCTATCATCTTCTGAACACGGTATGATCCCGAGGGTAATTGTTCAACCTTCATTTACTTTACCTCTGCAAGGGCACGTCAAAATCTGCTCAAGCATCCTGTTGTGCAGCGCATCTTTTTCTTTCACGGCATCTAATAAAAAGTCCATACGCTTGTCTTTGTATTGTATCTGTTCTTTAAGAAACTCTATGCTCTGCCTTGACCGTTCACGTTCCTGATCTAATTTTTCATGATACTTGACCTTTTCTTTATCCAATGACGCCTTAAGGTGTTCGATTTCTGCTTCCAATTCCTCTATACGCTGAACCTTGTATTTAAGAAGTGACTTCATGGCCCGTGTATCTATGGAATCATCGTCTTCTATGGTCTCAATATCCAACAAGGCGTTGGCGATAGGCCGTATTGTTTCCTCATATCTGAAGGACATATCCTCTGAACCGTCAGCGAACACCCTTGAAATAGTGGATTTTGACAGGAAATCATTGTTTTTCTCCATCAAATCAAGGATATCCCCGTAGGACAAATTCTTTTCTTTTCTGACTTCTTTTAGCTTAATAATGATATCTTTGGTGTTCGTCATGTAAAATCTCCTGTCTTAAAACTGAAACCCATATCCCATTAGTAGAACTGTTTATAGGACATCTAATCTGTTACCATATATTTATCAAAAAGAAAGGGGTAAAAAACTATGAACGAAAACGAATTAAAATTTGTAACTACATTCTTTTTCCTATCTATATTCTACAGCTTGGTAGTAGTACCGTTAGCAATTATTCTTTATATGAATATTTAGGTGATGCTATGAATGAAAATATAGAAATCATGCTTGCTTTTCTCCAGTCTCCTGTTGAAGTGAGGGAACAGATAATGCAGACTTTACGGTCTGCTTTACAAATTGCTGAATGTCAGGAGCAACACGAGCAAACATATCAAGAAATTCAATAGCTTCGATTATTTCCTCGGTGCTATATTTTCTTAATATCTCATTATTCTTATAAGCATTAAGCAACGTATTATAGGTTGCTCGTTCTTCATCGGTTAAAGTATCTTCATATATTCTTTTCCCACGGAGAGTATTGAGATCCACATTAAAGAAATCTGCTATCGCTTCTTCATCTTCATATTTTGGATGCCGCTTGCCGGACTCATACATTCCTATTGCACTCGCTGACATTCCAAGTTTAGTGGCTAATTCCCTTTGCGATAATTTTTCCCTTTCTCGTAAATACTTTAGCATAGATGCGAAGTCTGCCATGTAATCGCCCCCTTTCAATGCGTAAATCCATTATAAATAGGAAAACAAAAATTTTCAATAAAAATTTCACTAAATGTGTTGACAAGTGCTCACATAATGTGTATAGTGATACTGTGCTCACAAGATGTGGGTAATAATAAAGGAAGGGGGTGCTATATATTGGGCTTAACTATTGGTGATACACTTAAGGAATTGCGAGCCGCTAAAGGAAAAACAATAGCTGAAGCGGCAAAGGACATAGGTATAACGGCAAGTGCTTTAGGCAACTATGAGAACAATATCCGTGTGCCGAGGGATAATATAAAGATCGCTATATCGGATTATTACAAAAAACCAGTACAGAAGATTTTTTTTATCCGCAATACTCACGAAAGGTGAGCAGAAGGGAGAGTGATGAGCATTGACGCATGATAAGTATTTTATTTATGCCCTGCAATATAACCCGACCCAAAAGATGTACATAGGAAGCACCGTGAACCTTGTTTCAAGATACAAAGATCATGTAACAAGACTAAGAAACGGAAGGCACTACAGTAAGGAATTTCAGAAAGATTTTGATGATAACGGTAAGAAAGAAGATTTTTCTGTATACGTCTTAGAGGAAATAGAACAGGGCGGTGAAACAGAGCAACACGGATATAAGAAACTCACTAAACATAGAATCGCTGAATACAAGTGGATGAAAGCTTATAAGACCGTATATGACGGCTACAACATCCAGGATATAACAGCAAGGAAGTCTATCGAAAGTGATAACTGGGAGTTCCCATTAAAAAAAGGAAGACCAGCTTTGCCAAAAGATTAAGGAGTAGAAATGAAAAACAAGCAGTCTATTCGTGAAATTATTCTTTCACTACCTATTGGGCAAATCTTAGACGAAATGAATGACGCTATGGATTTAGCAAATAGAAGCGGCGATATTCCTGCAACTATAGCTTATGCAAACCGCATCAATGTTCTAAATGAAATTATTGATGTAGGGATAGAGATAGAAAAGGAAACAGGGATTTATTCAGAAGGAATCAAGTAATGCCAAAAGTAACTTTAGGAATGGGAATCGGTGACTGGGTTGCTCGCAAAATAAAAAGAGCCGGATATTCTCAAACGAACATAGCGAAGAAGCTGGGAATCACCCAACAGGCATTAAGCCTAAGAATCAAAAGAAACAACTTCAGCTATGACGACTTAAGGGAAATCTTTTCAGCGGTAGAAGCAAGCGACTCAGAGATTATCAAAGTAATGAGGGGGTTCATGTAATGGAAATCGTATTTATGGGGGTTCTACTCGGAGCAAGTCTTTTAATTCTCAAAAAATATTTATGAAGGGGGAAAAGCTATGACAACGGACGTACTGATTATTTTTCTAACCTGGGCGGTGATGCTGTTTTTGCTATCGCTTGACGCATTCATAACCGACCTACGGAAAAGCAAAAAGAAGGGAGTAAGAAAATGAGGGATTTTAAGGAAATTACAAAGGACGATGTAATCGGATGCTTAAAGGAAAACAAAGAGGTCAGGGCGGTGATATTCTCCTGTATCTCACATATCAATAAGGGTGGCGATCACATCAAAGAGGGAGTTTACGCACTCAATAACAGAATGACAATAGCGGATATATCACGCTATGAGCATGAGGATAACGTAGCATTTTACGTCTACGAGGAAGGACAGGGGAATGGATAAAGATACTGAGATATTCTACCTCAGAAGAATAGTAGAGCTGCAAGACAAAGCGGAAGAGCTGAACGATAAATGTGCAGAGCTTTACAAGACCATTGACCGCCTAAAAAAGAGGGTCGAGGAAGAAGAAGAAACCTCAATGCTTTATTTCAAGCGAAACAGGGAATACGAGGTCGTGTTGAGGCATGAAGGCTTTATCGACGCAGACGGTGAATGGATCGAGAGCAGATTTGATGACAACTATTTTGGGAAGGTTAAAAAGGGTGAAAAGGAATGCAGTTCAGGAAGTTAAAGGCATCAGAGATAGATGCAAGGGTATCGACGGTATCGGAAAAAGGTTGCTCATTGCTTCTCTATAAGGATGCCAGGGTCGATCAGAATTTACTTGATGAAACCTTCGGGATCTTCGGCTGGCAGAGAAAGCATGATCTTATAGACGGACAGCTTTTTTGTACCGTATCGGTTCAGAATCCCGAGACAAAAGAGTGGGTTTCTAAACAGGACGTAGGTACTGAATCCTACACCGAAAAGGAAAAAGGACGGGCATCGGACGCTTTCAAAAGAGCCTGTTTTAATCTCGGTATCGGCAGAGAGTTATACACGGCACCGTTTATATGGATAGGGTCAGAAAACGTCAATATCAGCGATAAGAACGGAAAGAAGACAACCTATGACACATTCAGGGTAAAGAGTATCGGATATGACGACGAGGGCAATATAAACGCCTTACAGATCGTAAACTGCAAGACCAACAAGGTCTGCTACACACTCGGACAAGAAGTTGCAAAGGAACCTGTAAAAAAGGCATCGGCTAAACAGGTGGAACTGATAGCGCAGCTTTACGACGAAGAGAATTTATCGAAGCTTATGAGCTACTACAAGGTAGACAAGCTGGAAGACCTGACACTTTCACAGGCATCACAGGCAATTAAGAACAAGAAGGGAGAATAGAGCATGGATTACTTAGCAGAAATTACGAAAGACTTAGACGCTGAACTTTTCGATCCTGACACGGGATTAACAGAAACAGGCAAAGAGGTAATCGAAAGAGTGGAAACAGCTTTTAAACAGCTTGAAACGGCTAAGAAGGCCTTAAGAGAGAAGGTTTTACAGAACATGATGGATATAGGGATCGTCATGATTTCAACTCCGTCTGTAAAAATCAGAATCAAGGACGCTTACGACAGGGAAGGCGTGGACACCGCAAGGCTTAAGGAAGAACAGCCGGAAATCTATGACGAATACTGCAAGGTGACGCCTGTAAAAGAAAGTTTGGTGGTTAAGGTTGGATAGTTGGACATTGCCTAACGGCACGCTTGAATTTGACAATGACACGCATACATACCTCTATGAGGGAATAATAGTACCTTCAGTAACAGAAGTTATGCGACTGAAATTCGGGGGTATGTATGCAACTGTCAAGCCTGAGATTTTAAAGGCATCTGCGGATCATGGAACAGCGGTTCATTCAGCCATAGAGAATTGGTGTAAGACGGAAATGCCGAGTGATTTAGCTGAACTGAGACACTTTCAGGTCTTGAAAAAACGGTATGGGTTTGAGGTTTTAAAGAACGAAATACCATGTGTTATTAAAGAACCTTCGGTGGCAGGTAGAATCGACCTTGTTCTCAGAGATAAAGAGGGTCGCCTGGCCTTAGCTGATATAAAAACAACTGCTTCTTTTGAAAAAGAATATGTGGCATATCAGCTTAATCTCTACAAAAAAGGTTATGAGGACACTTATGGTGATGAAATACAGGCGTTATATATAGTCCATGTGAGGGCTTACGGTGGAAAAAACTTCCGGCATTTTAAGGAGATACCGATATCAGACATTCCCTACGAGTGGCTTAAAGAAAATTACGAAAGGTGGAACGACGATGGGGCACAGGATAATTGATGCTTACGACTTTTACAGAGCTAACGAAGACAGGCTCTATGACCAAATCAAAAATAATCCTATCTGCAACGAATGCGGTGAGATCATCACTAACGAATTTTATTACAAAGTAGACGGTAAAAACTACTGCACCGACTGCATGGACAACTACAAGGAGTATGTATGCAATTAAGGGGTCAAATCGTCTCTGTTTACCCTGATATCACGCTCGACCAAGTATTTATCCAAATACAAACTACAAAGGCTGTAATGCCCGAAATCGAAAGCGTGAGGGGTATAGACGCAGACATTGAAATCAAAAAGCACAGAGAGAACAGATCGTTAAACGCTAATTCATATTTCCATCTTCTCTGCGGAAAGATAGCTAACAAGCTGGGAATTACACAGACGGAAGTAAAAAACATGATGCTACGTGACTACGGATTTGTGGATGAAGACATGAAGATGGTTATTCTCCGTGATGACGTGGACTATCTCAAACGTGATGACATTCATCTTCGGCCTATCGAAGGACAGAGACAGAAGCTGGGGAAGATGTATTGGCAGACCTACTTTGTTATGAAACCGAGTCACACGCTGAATACAGAGGAATTTTCAAAACTGTTAGATGGAACCGTTTCAGAAGCAAAGGAATTAGGCATAGAGACAATGACGCCGGAGCAGATAAAGGCGATGAAAGAAAGGTGGAAAGTAGAAATTGGTAGTGACTGAAGACAAAAGATGCGATGTATGTGGCTCTCCCGTCGTCGAATTGCATCATATTTTCCCGAATAGTGGGCGTCGCAAGAAGTGTGACAAGTACGGGTTAGTGATATGGCTCTGTCCTGAGCATCATCGGGGCAAGACAGGCGTACACATGAATCCTAACAAAGGATATGACTTAGCGCTTAAACAGCACGCTCAAAGGTATTTTGAAGAGCATTACGGAGACAGAGAATTATTCATTAAAGAGTTTGGAAAATCTTACTTATAGGGGGTAGATCATGAAGAAATCACAATGCGAACAGGTTTTAGAGTACATGAAAAAGCATCAGGGAATCACAACATTAGACGCTTTCAGGGATTTAGGAATATCGAGATTATCAGCAAGGATAAAGGATTTACGAACCGAAGGTCATGTTATATTCAGTGATCCCGTAGAGGTTCAAAACAGACACGGGGAAATGTGTCGTGTAGTCCTTTACCGCTTGATTAAGGAGGCTGAGGGATGATTAACAGCAGAGCAAAAGGCGCCAGGGCCGAAAGGCTTTTGTCACATTTCCTAAATGCCTTGTTAGAAGAAGAGGGAATAGTCACAAGAAGAGGTCAACAATTCTGTGGAATTAACGGAGATCAGGACATAGTAGGTATTCCTCACATACATTGCGAATGCAAGGCTGTTGAGCGACTAAACATCTATGACGCTATAGAACAGGCAAAGCGTGACGCAAGGAAAGATGAATTACCCTGTGTATTTCACAAGAAGAACCGTAAGGAATGGCTCGTAACCATGCCACTTATTGAATGGATTAAGTTATTCAAAGCCTACAACAAGGCTATGAAATAGGGTTGTGACACCCGAGGTCTCAGTAAAAGAAACTGTGAACGATGTTTTGTGGCGAATTTAAAAATAATATTACTCGGGTTGATAACACCCTCTGAGACCTCAAAAGAAACTATAGTTTGCCTTACACCGCATATCAAATATATCACGAAAATTGTAAGCCATTTATATATCCCCTGTCTTCGGACAGGGGAAGAAAGGAGAATTATGGCAGAACGCAGAATGTTCACTAAAAAAGTGACCGATGATGATAATTTCATGAGTCTATCCGCTTCTGCACAGGCATTATATCTGCATTTATCAATGTCTTCCGATGATGACGGGTTTTGTAATCAAATATCTGTTTGTATGTTTAAGGCTCATGCAAGCACTCAGGATTTACAGGCCCTTTTGGAAAAAAGATACATTTATCAGTTTGAAAACGGGGTGATCGTTATTAAGCATTGGCGTATGGCTAACGCTTTAAGGAAAGACAGGTATACACCTACGGCCTTTAAGGAAGAATTGGCAAAGCTGCAGTTAAAAGACAACGGTTCTTACACCATGATAACACAGGACAAAAATACATGGTTGCCGGATGGTTGCCAAGTGGTTGCCACTTGTCTGCCACAGGATAGTATAGGTAAGAATAGTATAGATAAGAATATATATACCTCATCACTACATACAGTAGAAGATATAAAAGAAGACGCTGATGATGCTGTCTTACAAATCCTTAAATGCTGGGGAGATACATACTCACCCCTGTCTCAACTATCACCCACAAGATTTGAAGCGTTACTAATGCTACTTAAGGTATTTACCGCTGAAGATGTAAAAAAGGCGATCAAGATGTCTAAAGAATCCAAATTTTTACAGTCGAAGACGTGGTTTACCTTTGAATGGTTTATAAAACAGGACAATTTAGCAAAGATTTTGGACGGTAATTACAAAGACAAGTGTAAGACCACTACAAAATCAGGAACTAACTATGACGATTTAGCGAGGGAGTTAATGGAATGAGTACAAATCACAACAACATGGTTATGAAATGCAAGTTATTTACTAAGCCCTGTCCGTTTTGCGGTTGGAAGAGACCACAGCTTCAGCCGTATAAGTACGGATCACCAACACAGGAGTGGCACGAGGGCGATGGCTTAGTAGTTAAATGCCCTGAATGTTGGGCGATAACACCTGTCAAGATGACGTGGCTTAGAGCTGTTGACGCATGGGAAAACGGGGAATGGTCTGATATAACAAAGGAATTTGCCGAACACCCGAGGAACCCCGAGACGATGGACGTGGGCGGTGCTTTAAAGCTTGCGGAAGCTGTATTGGAAGACGCCGGAAGTGAATACAAGTGGTATCTGAAACAGGCAAAGAAAGGCAAGACAGACTCCGAGAAAGAGAAAAATAAGCTTGATGCTGAAAGAATGGAGCGAAACTTCTTCAAGGGTGACTCCATCATAAAAGCCTTACCCATAGACGGTGATGACGTGATAAAGACCTTAAGGCGCCAGGTGGAAGACGAAGACAAGCGCAAAAACAAAAGACGGTATGTAAGGGAGGGATGTGTTTGATCGCACATTGCTTATTTGAACAGTCAGGCACCTTTAAAAATGAGTTTAAGAAGCTCGGAATCGAAGCTTACGACTACGACATACTAAACGAATACGGTGAAACCGATTATCAGATAGACCTGTTTAAAGAGATCGAAAATGCTTATAGGGGGGGGCAAAGCATATTCGACAGTATTTTACCTGAAGATTTAATACTAGCTTTCTTTCCATGTACAAGGTTTGAGTGTAAGGTTCCGCTATGGTTCAGGGGCGAAGCTACACAGCAGAAATCATGGAGCGATGAGAAGAAACTGAGTTGCGCTATGGATATGCACGAAGAGTTGCACAGAAATTACGAACTCATCTGTAAATTAACCCTGATAGTAATGCGGCGAGGACTACGGATGATGATCGAAAATCCCTTTAATCAGCCACATTACTTAACTCAGTTTTGGTGTATTAAACCCAGGATCATAGACAAAAACAGAAGACTTAATGGTGATTACATGGAAAAACCGACTCAGTATTGGTTTATAGGCTTTGAACCGTATGAAAACCTTGTTTGGGAAGCTATAGATTGGGTGCCTGTAAGAAATCACGACAGAATGACCTGCAGAGACGGAAAATCAAGACAGACTTTGAGGTCTGAGATCCATCCGCAGTATGCAAACAGGTTTATCAGGCAGTATCTGATAGAAAGTGAGGGAAATTGTTAGACTTCGGATTTTACAACATGGACTGTAATAAAGGCATGAAGGAATTTCCTGATAAATATTTTGACCTTGCTATAGTAGATCCCCCCTACGGCTCAAAAGTCGGTAGGGGGGGGGTACATGAACAATAGTGTAAAGGGCGGTGTAGCAAGAAGACATAAGTATCATTTAGCCTTATGGTCACAGGAAAGGCCTTCGCCGGAATACTTTAAAGAACTTATAAGGGTAAGCAAAAATCAAATAATATGGGGCGGTAATTACTTTGCTGATCTATTGGAAACATCGCAAGGGTGGATCGTATGGGATAAA
>Ga0310690_10006460_pt1 | contig 15405 bp, 30 predicted proteins | sample AusTroGonzalo_MG_2_FD_207661 | JGI IMG/M metagenome (GOLD analysis project Ga0310690, IMG submission 207661) | Bovine rumen microbial communities from tropical cattle in Woodstock, Queensland, Australia - Gonzalo_04 (v2) (version 2) | ecosystem: Host-associated > Mammals > Digestive system >... | reverse complement strand
CTTCCTTTGCTTTTGCTTTGTGATAAATACGCCGAGAAACACTCGCCTTAAAAATACGGTCGATGTCTTCCGGAGAATATTTTATGATTTCGTGTCCCATTGAAAATCCTTTCCTAATGATGAATAAAAACAGGGACGGCGACAGCATGTGTCTTGTCTCTGTTTTCATATTTCCACAATAAAAACTCACATTCTTTGGTCTTGTGCTCTTGCATGTAGCAAGCTTTTACCGCTCTGTCTTGTTGGATGTCGTTATGTATACAAAGCCCTAACAAAAGTATAAAAGCAGTAATAAATAAGCCGACAAGCCAGCCTATGAAATTATCAAATTTAGTCATCGATACTTCCTTTCACTTCCCAAAAGGCAACAATAACAACTATTATGTAAACAAGCAGGATGCCCCATATCGGGCAAGTAACAGCCCACCAGCTCCAGCTGATAACACCCAAGAGCTTAAGAACAATAAAAATAACGCCTAATGTTTCACATATTCCCATTGTCTTTTTCTCCTTCGTAGCAATCTGAAATATCGATGTTTTGTTCGGCACAATATCCGGCGATAGCGTCAACGCGCCACGCTGGGATGATTGTTTTCCATGAATAGGCTGTTGATAAAGATATTTTCAACGCCTTTGCCAGTTTGTAAAAACTGATTTTTTTCTTTAATTTTTCGGGGTTTAGTGTCATTTTTTGTATTTCTCCTTTCCGGTAGTTAAAAATAACATATCTATATATAACGATAAACGATATATAATGTCAAGAGAAAATATCACGTTTTTTGATATATATTTAAATATTGATTTTTTTTATTCATTGTGTTACGATTTTCGTATGATGGAAGAAGATAAGAAAATACATTGGCTGACACGCCGTTTAGAAGAGTTAGGAAAGAGCAAAAGGCAACTTGCTCTCGCTTTAGGTGTGCAGCCCGTCCGTATGAATGACCTCGAAAAGGGGTTGTGGAAATTCCAAGCATCGCACATCCGGAAGGCTGCTGAATATCTTGAATTTGACCGCACGGCCTTTTTAGATTTTTTAGCTGGGGATATTACAGAAGATGAGTTGTGGAATTTCAAACCGCCTGTTAAAATCTCGGAGGAAGATTTAAAACTATTGAATGCCGTCAAATCAATCGCTTCGCATCCAGCACGCGAAGAAACGACGCCGGCTTTTGAGAATACTTCTCAATCGCCAGCGATACCGGCAAAAGATAATGGGAGACAAAGATGATTGATATTCTGCTCGCATTTTGGGATGTTTTATGGAAGGTTGCTGCGCTTTTGGTTTTCCTTGAGCTGCTGCGCCATGCTTATAAAAATAGAAGCCGTATATTTAATAAAAAAGCAAAAGAGATGCTGTTTTCTTTTTTTATATACTTTGTTTTTCTCGGCGTTGTCGCGGCCGGTATATATATAATAAATAAAGATAAGCCTTCTCCGGAAATGCGTGACCTTCTCGAGCCGCGCAATATAGCAGCAGAGAAAAAGTTTGACGTCTGCTGGGAACATAAACCGGATGCTGAAGATAGATTGTCTCGCGAGTTTATCGCTTTTCAAGAAGATTATAAAAAGCTCGGCTGTCCGGAGTTTATGCTATATCTTGATGATTGCGACGCTGATTGCCGCCGCAAATCCGTAGGCATAATCCGCCGCTCTTTCTTCGCCGGCAAAGAATAATCCACAGATAAAAGTTTCAATCCCTCGTTAATGAGGGATTTTTTTTGTGTCCGTTTATCGGATTTTGTGATATTTTATCAACATTTATTTTCATTAAATTTCAACGCTTTATAAAAAAGTCAAAAAAATATATCGTTTTTTGATACATTTTATATTGACATATAACGAAATACGATATATAAATATATCATAAATCGTTATCAAAGGAGATATAAATGATTGAAGTTGAAGTATTTAATGCCATAACCGGCGAGACGCGCGAAGGCACGTTCTTTGAAGACGCCGGTCATATTTATCAAAAGTTTCCGACGGGATTGGTGGAGTTAGAGCCGCGCTGGATGGCTGCTAACAATTTGAATGTTCAAGCCACTTATGAAAACCGCAAAGCGCAACACGAACAAGGAGCGAGCCATGACTGAAGAACAAAAAGAGCGCTACGCCGCAGCAATGGAAATTCTCTTAAATAAGATTGAAGACCATATCGAAGGAAAAATTCCGGATTGGCTCAATGAAAATCCGTATTGGGAAATTGACGGGGACAATGGCCTTCCGGAACGCTGCCCTCGCACAACAGCAGCAGACGCACGCGAGAGCTTAACCGATGACTTTATCGTGCAAGGCGACAACATCGAGCCTTATATGTTCGACTTTTTTCAATTCTGCATCGGCGAAATATACAACGTCGCAATGGATAAAGACAATCCGTATCGTGCAGCTTATGCCAAAAAGGCGCAGAAGGCCGCTCCGGTCTTAACGCCTTACGAGCAGACAGTCGTCCGCACAAATCAATTATGCGCAAACATTTTCAACGACATTATGGGAGCAAACAATGAAAAACACTCTTAAAGGATTTTTATTCGGCTTCATTGGCACGTTGTCGCTTATCGCAGCCGTTCACAACTACACTCAATATTGCATTCACTTTGACAATGCAATGAGACTTGCCGCTCAAATAGATGCTTACGGCAGATATTACGAGCAAAACCTCGCTAACAAACATTTTTAAGGGAGAAAATCTTATGGAAGAAAATCAAAACGAAATCATAACAGTCAATCCGGTAATCAGTCAAGTTGATACAACGGACGATATTCTCGCGGTGGCAAACCGCCGTATCGCGCAGCTGGATAAAATCATCACGTTATCCATTAGCCGAACGAATGAAAACGACTGGGTTGACCAGCAAGGCAAGCCTTATATGACTTGCTCCGGAGCAGAAAAAATCGCACGTCTTTTCGGCGTATGCTGGAAGAATGTTGTAACAGAGAAAATCTTTTCTTCAGACGAAACCGGACAATTTTATTTTTACGAGTGCAAGGGCATTTTCACATTCGGACAAGATAACATCACGGCCGTAGGAACTTGCAGCCAAAAAGACCAGTTCTTCGCCAAGTCCGGCGGCACAGCGAAACCACTTTCGGAAATCGACGAGACAAACATCCGAAAGGCGGCTTATTCAAATATGATTGTCAACGGTGTTACGCGTATTTTAGGCATCCGCAATCTGACATGGGAACAAGTCCGCGCCGGCGGTGTTGACCAGAACAAAGCCGCAAAGGTTACTTATGCAAAAGGCGGTAACGGCGGCGGAAAAATATCTGAAGCGCAAGCAAAGCGTTTCTTTGCAATCTGTAAAGAAGCCGGAAAGACCGAAGCGCAAATAAAGAGTTATCTTTCGGAAAACTATCATATTGAAAGCTCAAAAGACATCAAAACTTCAGATTATGAAACAGTTTGTAAATGGGCTGAAGGGAGTGAATAATGCCATACGCTTATGCTACATACGAAGATGCTGCGTCGCTGGCCGACCACATTGTCGCCCGCCGCAATGATTATCTTTCAAAGAAAATAAGTCGCTATCCGAAGAGAGCTTTCACTTGCTCCGACATCCACGAATGCGACCGCTATATGCTGCATTCTGTTCTTGATTGGGACAAGCGCGAGCTTCACGACGTCGGGCTGCAAGCAATCTTTGACGCCGGAAACAAAGAAGAAGAAAACGTCAAGCAGCGCATCGGCTACGAGTTAGGACTTGAGTTTGTCGAAACACAATCGCCGTTTGAAATTAAGAACAATCTCGGAGAGGTTATCGCTTCCGGAAAGATTGACGGCAAGATTTTATGGAACGGCAAAGCTGTTCCGGTGGAGATTAAATCGATGAACGAGAACTCGTTTAATATGATTAACTCGCTGGATGACTTCAAGAAAAAGCCGCTTTATCGTAAATATCTGCGTCAGATGCAGCTTTATCTTTACGGAAACAACCAAGAAGCCGGATTGTTTATCATTTCCAACTTCCGGACCGAGAAAATTATCCTCGTTACGCTCGATTATGGCGAGTGCGAATATATCATCTCACGCCTTGAGCGCCTTTGGGAGATGAAGAAAGCGGGAAAATATCCGGAGCCGGAATATAAGCCGGAGCTTTGCGACCGCTGCCCGTTCTCTTCGTTGTGTTTGACCGACGTTGATAATAAACCGGCAGACTTCATCAACAACGAAGCTCTTGAAGAAATGCTTGAACGTCGCGAGCAGCTCGCTGCATCCAAAAAAGAATATGAGGATATAGACGAGCAAGTCAAAGCAACGTTTAAGGAAGTCCCGCACGCTTTCGTCGGCACTCGCTTTGAGATTATCAATAAGCAGTTCACGAAAAAGTCTTATGACACGAAGGCGATGCCGGACGAAGTGAAAAAGCCGTATGAACGCGAAACGGCTTATAACAGAATAACCATCAAAAGAATAGGAGACTAAACTATGCCAACAGAAATCGGCGGCGTTGACGCCACAAAATTAAGAAGCCTTATAGAGCGCATCGAACGCTTGGAAGAAGAACGCGGCGATATATCTCGCGACATCCGCGATATTTTCGCCGAAGCAAAATCCATCGGATTTGACGTCAAGACCATGCGCACAATTTTGAAAATCCGTAAAATGGATGCAGCAGACCGCGAAGAGCGAGAGTTCTTGCTCAACGCGTATAAGAACGCACTTTCTTTGTGAGGTAGAAATGAGGACAATCAAGACCGAAAATACCAAGATAGAAATTGAGCTCGTCAGTTTTGCTGAAGCCGGAGATACTCATATCATCGTCCGGACAGAAGGAAACAATCCGATTGTCCTCGTCCTTCCGGCTTCAATCGTTAAGTCAAAATTCACGGATGCAGCTTTCGTCCGCTGCATCACGGATTTTTTCATAAAGGATAAGTAATGGTAACAATCACGGAACAAATCAAAGGCGTCCGGCGCGAGATAGACTATCGCAAGAGGTTATATCCGCGCTGGGTAGCCGACGGCAAAATGACGCAACTTGAAGCTAATTATCAGATTGAGCTTATGGAATACGTCTTGAACACACTTCAAGCCGTCCTTAACTTCGAGCGCGACTTCATCGCCAAAAATCAGAAACTTTTTCAATAGGTGGAAAATGGAATTGTATTCAAGAAAAATGCGCCGCGCACAAGCGGCCTTCGTCCGGCAGAGATACACAGACGAGCTGCGGGAAATACCCTTCAGCGAATGTCCGGCGAACACAGACCCGAACAGAATTAAAGTCTTTGCTTCTCGCAAATACCTTGTGCAGATATTCAAAGAAGACTACGGCTTCAGATTATCAATCAACCGCACGACAATATCTTCTTCCGGATGGAAAGAGAATTTAACATGGGACGAGCTGCAAGACATAAAAAACGCCGTCGGCTTTTCTGACGCTTGGGCGGTGGAATATTATCCGCCAAAAGATAAAGTCGTCAACGTCGCAAACATCCGGCATTTGTGGATATATCCGGAGACGCCAAAATCCGGCTGGAATAGAGGAGACAATCATGCACAATAGATTTAGGTTTAGAGTATGGGACTACAAACAAGAGAAGTATTTAGGCGTCAATGATGTTTCTAACGCAGAGATAGATGTTAGTTTTGAAGTGTGTCAAAAAGATTTGCGGTTAAGTTGCGGCAAAGCGTATTCTATCGAGCAATGCACCGGCTTAGAGGATAAGAACGGCGAGCTTATTTATGAAAACGATATTGTCGAACTTGACGACGGCGTTGAGCCGGTAAACGCAGTCATCGAATGGGATGAAGACGCTGGCTGCTGGGCGATAGTAACCGAAGAAAGTACAATTTATACTTTTGATAATCTATACGGAAATGAGCTCGAAGTTGTAGGCAATAAAAAAGAAAATAAGGATTTATTAAGATGGTAGAAAATAGAGACACTATAAACCAGCGAGCCCGTAAACATTTTGCTGATTTAGGACTGACATATAAAGACATAGGGTCTAAAGAGTTTTTCGGTCTTGTAAAACTTTTGGATGAGATACTTCCAAAGAATGAATTTACTTATTTCGAAATGAAGGTGTCAAAGTTTCCAAAAGGCAATGCTCCAAAAATTGAGCTTGATAATGACGGAAGCATTAAATCAGCATTCATACGTTGCGATGGACCATACTTCAAAGGGAGAGAAGCAATTTCTTTTAATAGAGACGGCTTTATAGGTTTTGCCGGATGGGCTGACACAAACAACACAAGGCCGTTTACAGAAACTTTCATAAAATGGTGCGACAACATCGCAAAAATAAAGGAAACAATGCAATGACGCCAAGAGAAAGAAAAGCATTGATGCGCGTTATATTTTATTTAATCGGCTGCTTATCGTATATCGCGGGCGGAAGCGTTCCGGATGACATAGGCAAAGAACTTAAAATTTTAGAAAAAGGAGAAGACAATGCCAAAACTGGACGATGTGCTAAAAGCAAAAAATCTTGAGTTTGTCGGTTATTGGGACGCGACATTCTTCACAAACAACAGCAACGGCGGCGGCCTTATCGTCAAAGACAAATCCGGAAAAACGCAATGCTTAACATGGCACGAAATAAGGAAACTTCAGAATGAATCAAAATTTAAACTTGAACTATTACGAAAAGCGCAGTAACATAGCGACCACATTATCGAAGAAAATCAAAGCTCTGTCTAAAAGACCGATGACAAAAGGCGAGATTGAGCTGGCAACGCGCAACTTCATGGAGACAATGAATTGCCTTGCCAAAATGAATGAAAGGTTATTGCGTGAAGGCTGTCATATTGACAAGAGTATCGACGAAGGAGCAAGAGGAAGGACACAGCTTGCCCGCCCAAAATACGCGCCTGTCAGAATATGCTAAACGCAAGGGCTTTGAAGTCATAAAGACTTTTCAGATTATCGAGTCGTCAACGCGCGGCAAGCGCAAAGAGTTTATGCAGATGATTGACTTCTGCAAGAGCCAAACAGAAACAATCGCCATCATTGCCGACGCCGTTGACCGCATCCAGCGCAGCTTCAAAGAATCCGTTATGCTTGACGACCTTATCCGACAGGATAAAATCGAGCTGCACTTTTACCGTGAAGGGATGGTTATAGGCAAACGCTCATCATCTACCGACATAATGCGCTGGGATTTTTCCGTCATGGGAGCGAAGGCTTATGTGCTGCAACTGGCCGAAAATGTCAAACGCTCGATTGACTATAAACAAAAGAACGGAGAATTTGCCGGAGCAGCGCCAACCGGATATGAAAACTTTATCGATGAGAACGGCAAGCATAGCATCCGGCCAAAAGAGCCGGACGCGACAAAAGTCCGGTTATTGTTTGAGAAGTTTTCTCTCGGCGGCGTTTCAATCCACCAATTAGCGAAATATGCCGATGCGCTGCAGCTGCGTTCACGCACCGGACACAAAATCACAAATACATCTATGACCTATATGCTCGACAATCCTTTTTATTATGGCGAGATGATAACAAAAGGACGGCTGCAAAAGCATATTTACGAGCCAATCATCACAAAGGAACTATGGGAGCAATGCCAAGAGCAGCGCAAAAAAGGCGCTGCAAAGCCGTTCAAACACGGGGAAATACCTTTCCTATATCGTGGCTTAATTACCTGCTTAAACAGCGGGAAAACGTGCGCGCAAGAGATAAAGAAGAAAAAGTTTTATTATCTCGTATGCTATAAGGCCGACGGGACGCGCTTATATGTTCCGGAGAATGATATTACGGAGCAAATTTCTTATATTCTTCATGGGATTTATCTTCCGGAAGAGATGATTGAAGCCTGCAAAGAGCATCTGAAGAGTTCAAAAGATGCGGAGATGCACTATAAAAACGCCGAAATCGGACGGCTGCAAGCGGAAACAACAAAGGCGCGGCAAAGATTAAGCCGGTTGTTTGATTTGCGGCTGGACGGGGAAATAAGCAAAGAAGACTACGAAGATAAAAGAGCGCAGCTTCAGCTTGAAATTGACCGCGCAGAAGCAACAATAAAAGCGCACGATAAGTCGGATAATATATTCGATGAAACGCTTATCGGCTTGTTTGATATAGCAAGCAAGGCGTGGGACGTGTTCGACAACAGTCCGGATATAGAGCAGAAGCGTTTGTTGATGAGATTTGTTTTTGAAAAGCTAAATATAAATGAAGGCACAATATACTATAAGCTGCGCTTTCCGTTCTCTGAATTAGAGTTCGTATCCAGCAAAGGTTTAAATGAAAAAGGCGGCAACAGTTCGGGAAAATCGAATCTCTCCGAACCCTTATCAGATAAGGCTTTCAGCCAAAAAATAGGCGATTTAAAATCTGTGGAAAATAACCCAATTCGAACCGCAAAAAATCAAGAAAAAACAAAGGCTTACGACGCAAAATCGCAAGCCTGTTCAAATTGGCTGCCCAATTCGTCCAATGTTCGAACTGGACAAGTGTTTGATATTAGCGTCTTTTTAGCAAGACGCCAAGAAATTATTGCGCTGCGAGAGCCGCTGCGTTTGGTAAAGGAAGCAATCGCTGCGTAGCTTTGCTTTCGCAGAAGCAAACGCGAGAATAAAATTCCGACTTCTTCCCTTTGTTAAATTCAGAGACGGGGCGGTGGTAGCCCATGACGCGCGTCCATATTTCGCAAGGCTGCCGCTCGCTGTCTTTTAGTTCTATATCTGCTGTTGTCATAATGTATTCCCCTTGTTAAAATCAATCATCGTTTGCAGTTTATTGACGCTTAATTCTTTCTTGCGAACGTCGCGCAAATAATCCTCAAGGCCTTTGTTTATGATATACTTAACCTTGTGCAGCGGATGCTTTTCCTTCAGCTCTTGGAAGGTTTCAATCAATGTCTTGCCTTCATAGAACTTATGAAAAGGCTTTCCGTCTGAAAAAATCATGTGCGCCCATACGCCGTCAACCCTCAATAAGAAGGCGTGCGGCTGGTATTTCTTGTCAAGATAGCGTCTCCGCTCGGCGTCCCGTTCTTGTTCTGCGGCGGAATAGTCCGAAAACTCAAGTCTTAACTGCTTCATTGTTTCTTCTCCGGAAAAGGGGGATTGCTCCCCCTTGCATTATTTCTTCAGCTTCTCCGCATCTGCCTTTGTGAAAGCAGTCGAAAAGAAGTCAGCAACCTTGACAACCTTTCCGAGAACGTCATCGTCCTTTGTTGTCGGTGTTATCTTAACAAGTGCCGTGCAGAAAGCGACGACGCCGCCATAAACAGCAAGCACATTGTCCCAGTTTGCCAATATCCAAGCAATCATTTTCTTATCCTTTCATGATAGCGGCGAGAGTTTCAGAGCGCTCTCCAACTTGTCTCGCCCACAAGCTGTCAAGCATTTCCTTTGAAGCTGCTTCGTAGTCTTTACGAGCACAAGCAGCGAGCATCTTCTTAAAGGTCTTCAGACGGTCTAACCCCATATTAAAATCAAGCTCGACAATAACGTCTTGCCGAGTTTGGTCGATGTCCTTAAACCAAGAGAAAGCGCGTTCACATTCGGCGCGGCAGCGTTTCACATCTTCGGTCAACAAAAAAAGGGCTTCTGCCTTTGTTATTCCGTTGTCTTGAATGTTTCTTCCGTAGCCGATTGTCAGCTTTCCTGCAGGGCAACGATAAGGTTTGCTTCTGAAGCCTTCATGCTTTTTCAATCGTTCAATTAAAGTCATCACTTCTTAATCTCCTCAATAACAAGGTTTCTCAAGTCATCAAGCTTGCTTTCTATGCGCAAGATGTCTTCCTTCAGAGCGTATTTTTGAGCGTATGAGACGTTATCGCGAGCGACTTCAATCTTAAAGTTTTCTAAATCTCTGCGTATCTCCCCGACCTTATAAAGCAACCATCCAAAAGCAGGGACGCAGATGATTTCCAAAAATTGCAGCCAATCCATTATTTCAGTCTCCGGTTATGATGTCGTTATAATCAGCCAGCGAGAGAAAACCATTCTCCACGCTTGCCGACAATTCTTTACCCGTGATTTGACCGGTTATGTAAAGCCGCTTAATACTCTCGGTTAGCTTTACGCCCGCCGCTCCGGTTATCATTTCCAGAACAAACGCGTCAATAATGTTATTCGTCGTCTTCTGCATCAGGAAGCTGCTCCCGCAACTCGTCGATTTCTTCGCGGCGTTGCTGCGCTATTGCTTCTCTTGCTTCATACTTTTCGTATTCCGGCATAGATAAGTCCGGAAATTTCTCTTTTAATTTTGCCGCGCACTCCATCGCAACTTTACAACGGGCATAATCAAGAGCTTTGAGCTCTTGTTCGCAAGCATTGATGCGAGATTCAATTTCAGATTTTTTAACCATGGTATAATCCTTTCAATAAAAGGCGGCGCATATTAAACACAGTCAGACGGGCATCGCGCCGCTTCATACTACCCGCCCAACTTTCAAAAGATTGCATGATGTTTTCGGCCGACATTTCGCCCGCTTCATACAATCTTAATTGCTTCTTGAGTTTCCGCCGCTCGCGCACAATAGCTTTGCGGCAAGGCTTCTTGATAATCTTTCCGGATGCGGTCAAATAGAATTTTGTTTGCAGCCATTTAAGGCCGTCCCGTAGCCGTATAATCTTTGTTTTCTTTGGCGACAGCGTTATCTTTAATTTGTCGCACCATTTTCTTATCTTCTCTAAAATTGCCGCAAGCACGGCCTTTGAGCGAGCAATAACGTAGCTGTCATCCATATATCGTCCATAATAAATCTTTGCCGGAGATGTTTCCGTTATGACGTGGTCGATTTTGTTCGGGTATCGGATAGCGTGCAGCTGGCTTGTCTCGCTGCCAAGCCCCAGCCCGATGTCGCCGTATGCGTCAATAAAGTCATCTATCAGCTTCAAAATGCGTTTATCCACAACCTCGCAGCGACTTATTTTCTTTGCGACGTCGTGATTGATGTTGTCAAAATATCCCTTAAAATCCATACTTAAGGCGTAGCCGTCCGCTCCATATTGCCGGTAATAACGGCGCAGAAAAACTGTCAATCTGTCTTGAGCGAACTTCGTCCCTTTATATTTCCGGCTCGCTGCGTTGTCATAGATAAGACTATGTTCGAAGGCCGGATATAAAACATATCTGCATAAGGCCTTTTGCGCCACGCGCTCGTAAAATTTGACGGCCGATATATGCCGCTTCTTTCCTCGTTCAAAGATATAGAACTTTGAAAATCCTTTCCGGACATCCTTTCCGGCTTTCATATCACGATAGAGTTTCTCCGTCATAAGCAGCTGGTGGATGCTCCAATGTTGCACGCTTGCCTTCCACATTACGCGCTTCTTGGCTTCGTCTGCCGCAGCGAAGAGATTGTTTCTGTTGCAGACAATATCAAAATTGTCGTATGTCTTGCGATATTCTTCGCGTCGCGCCAGCCGACGAGCTTTTCTTTTCTCATATCTTAAACTTCTTCGCGTCATTTCTTCAGCTTCCTTTTAAGCCTTGCAAGGCGTTAGGCGGATTTATACCTCATAATTGCGCCGGCTTAGATAAGCGTTCCGCCGCGGTTAGCTTAAATGCAACTCCATAAAAGGGGCGTATCGCCGGTCATCGTCAAGGCTCATATTTGCGTAAATTACGCAAGGTTTAATACTCCTTTCATTTTTGTTTGGCATTGTGTTCGCCGTTTCCGGTTAATAAGACGAGCCATAAAAGAAATCAGGCGAGCGCCCGAATGTTAGTGTTAGAAGTCCCATTGTTGTTCGCATTGCCGTTGTTGTTCACATTGCACGCGTTAGAGGACGAGCCCTCGACCACAGACGAAGACCACAAGTTCGTGCGTCATCTTACAGCATTAAACCTTTTCTTCGCTGTTGATAACTTTCGCATTCTTCAGAGCGTTCTTCAGAAGGTTAAGTTCATCAAGCAGCAAACTTGTAATATTCTTGAGATTATCCGGTGTAACCGCTTCAATTATCCGACAAGCCAGTAAAAACTTATTTTCTAATTGATTGCAGTTTATTATTGCCCGCTCTAAATATCGCTTGCGCAAAGCGAGCCGCTCTTCCGTATTCGGGAAGACGGCACTTGAGCCGATGACGTTGTCGGCAAATTCGTTTGCTTTATCAATAATGTCTTGAACGAGAATATAACGATATTTCTTCGAAAAATGTTTCTCGCTCATGCAATACTTTACAATCTCAACTTGCAACTTCTGCGCTGTTGCGATGTATTGTGTTTGCGTTGTTTTGCGCTGCCGTGCATAAACTGGCATTGATAACCTCGAGAATAATTGTTGAAACAATGGAGCGGCATGAAAGCCGCTCCGGTTAAGTGTCAGCTAAACTAAAGTTTAGCTCATGTGAAAGCAGGCGAGCGCCCGAATGATAGTGCTAGAAGTCCCACTGCCGCCCGCATAGCCGTGGCTGTACACATTGCACGCGTTAGAGGACGAGCCCTCGACCACAGACGAAGACCACAAGGACGTGCGGTCAAAGTATATGCGGCCATTTTCGCCAGCTTTTTTGAACACATCAAATTGCTTATACGGACCGCGCGCAGCGTTGTTGTGTGAGCCGTCAGTTCCGGCAGAGAATATCGGGCAGCCATACATTTCGACTTCAGAAGGCGCAAACAATTTTCCGCGTCCAGCCCAAACGTTGCCGTTGTTTTCTGTTAGCAAAGCTGTTCCGCTGTAACGCTTGTCTAAATAAACACGCTGCTCTTGGATGTAGCTTTGCAAGTCTGCCGGTAGTGTCTGCAAATATCCGGCATTTTCTGCATCATATCCGACGTCGCCGCCGTAGTTAGATGCTGCATTATCAACGCCGTTCATTACTGCAAACAATTTACTTGAGCGCCACGGATTTGTTTCGGACTCCGTGCCGTTGTTATTGTTGTTTTCGTTCCATTGGATAGCTTCTGCAATCTTGAAGAAGCAAGTAATATGATTACGAAGAAACGGCTCGCTGTCGCCACATAAACGATAAGGCTCAATATCGGCAATAACGATTTTGCGGTTTTGTGCTTGGACGTTGTTTCCGGCAATCGTCGCAGCAGAACAAGCAACTGTGAAATAATCATGCGGATAAATACCGGTATAATTACGGGCTTGAATGCGTGCGTGCAACCATGCTTGAGTGCTTGAATAGTTACCGGCGGCAATTTCTCCGGCGAACTTAACGGCTAAATCTGTGCCTTGATAAGTTCCGGCGGCAATCTTTGCCGGTATTTGCATATCCTCAACATAAGCGAGTTGCACCCATGTAGAAGTGCCATCGCCTATCTTGACGCGATGTGTGTCTGTTTCGACGCCTTGCTCTCCTTGTAACAAAATCGGGTTGTTTGTTACCCATTGAGCAGCCGTCATTTGACGAAGCTGTATTTTTCTATATTCGGTCATTTTGTTTTCCTTTCAATTAGCCAATTAAAAACAAGTATCGGCAAGCCCGCCGTGGACGGTCTCGTCGTATTCGGTAGTGTCGGCAAGACCGCCGCAAATCGTGTCGCCCCATTCGCTGGTCGTTGCCACGCCGCCGTGAATAATCTTGCCAAGATATTGCAGATAGTGGATAATCGTCTCCACCCATCCGAGAGTTCCGGCAAGCCTGTTGATATTGCCCGCCGCATTAGCAACGTCTTGAAATTCTTGACTATCAAAGCGTTTGCTAAATTCTTCAGTATTTGCCACCACAAGCGCGGTGTCTGCTTCCACCAACGCCGCATCGGCGATAATTTCTTCCGCGTTCTCTGAAACGTTTTTAAGGTCATCGATATTGTCGCAGATTGTCTTCATGTCAGTTTCGAAAACATTATCGAAAACAGTATCAACCACGCCGCCGCAGATTGTCTCTTCAAACTCTTCTGTGTCGTTAAGGCCGCCGCAAATAGTTTCACCAAAGTCAGCCGTATAAGCGACGCCGCCGACAAGGTCTGCGTTGTAGTCGTTTATTGTTTCGGCAACAATGCGGATTGTCCCGAGAGCTTCATTCGTCGCAACTTTTCCGATGTCGTCTGCATGATTAGCAACAGTATTGATATTGCGGATATTTTCTGCGACAGCTTTCACATTGTCGTTTCCGAGAATATTCTCCGCTGCTGTTTCAGCAATTATCGCATTGTTTTCGGCCGTCGTTGCACTTGCTGCCGCGTTTTCTTCAGAAGTAGCCGCCGCGTTTTTATAAGCAAGCGCGTTGCTTTCGCTTGTCCCTGCGTTTTCTGCGCTGTTTGATGCCTGCGTCGCCCAGTATTTAGCCGAGCCTTCCGGACGGCTATCAAGACCGGCAATCGCCCAAAACTTCGCCGAGCCATCGGGACAATGCGTCGCGTTTCCTTTCGCCCAGCTTTCAGCTTCCGCTGCGCTGTTTGCTGCATTTGCTGCGGCCGTCGGCGCGGCTTGAATATCCGAGATATTCGCCGCGGCCGTGTTCACGCTGGAGATATTGTCGGCGACTGTATTGACGCTTGCAATATTGCTTCCGGTCGCGTTGACGTCAGAAATTGAGCCCGCAACAGTATTGATATTTGTCGCGTTATTCTTAACGGCGGTAACATTCCCGCTTATTCCGGCAACGGTTGAAACGTCTCCGGATATACCGGCAACGGTGTTGATATTTGTTTCATTATCAACAACGGCCTTGATGTTACTGTCTTCATCCGCCAAGTCTGCCGCGACCGCATTGACATTGCTTATATTGTTCGCGGTCGTATTAACACTTGAGATGCTTCCGGCAACGGTGTTGACGTTGCTGATTTTGTTTGCGACCTTATCAACATTCGTCAAGTCGGCTGCGACTGTCGGAACGCTCGAAGCCACCGCGGCGACAGCCGTCACGCTGCTGCTTATTCCGGCGACGGTGTTGATGTTCGTCGCATTTGACGCGGCAGTATTGACGCTCGAGATATTATCGGCCACCGTGTCAACATTATCGATTGACGCATAAATACGTTGCACTTGTTTTTTCAAAACATCCGGACTAACGTCTGAAGTGATGTCCACCTTAACGGCACGGTCAAGCTGCTCTTGGAGCTGCTGCGTAAACATCGTCAGTTTATCCATACCGTTTTCAAGCGTTGAAGCTGGAAACTCATCATAATCGCGATAACGGCTGCCTTGTCGCATATCGTATTCGCGGTAAATGATTAAGCTGTAAGAGCTGCTTTTTGCGTCTGCGACCGTAACCGTCCCGCCATATCCGCTTGAATCAAGCGCAACGGAATAATCTGTCCCATAAGTCAGCTCTGTCTCTGTTGTTCCGTCAGAAATGGAAACCTTAATCGCTTGCTTTGCTTCTTCAGACGTCGGGTCTTCAAGCAGCGTCCGGAATGTAAAAGCATACGTTGACGCTCCCATAACCTGCGCGGCGGTCTTGTTACTTTGTGTTTCAACCGTCATTTTGTTTTCCTTTCAAAAAGAAAAGGCAGCTTTTCGGCTGCCTTGTTTGTTAAAGTTAAAGAAGATTATTTCTTCTTGCTTTCTCTTATGGCTTCCATTGCTTCTTGTGCAAGGGTC
>Ga0310690_10006459_pt1 | contig 15405 bp, 14 predicted proteins | sample AusTroGonzalo_MG_2_FD_207661 | JGI IMG/M metagenome (GOLD analysis project Ga0310690, IMG submission 207661) | Bovine rumen microbial communities from tropical cattle in Woodstock, Queensland, Australia - Gonzalo_04 (v2) (version 2) | ecosystem: Host-associated > Mammals > Digestive system >... | reverse complement strand
TAATTCCAAGATTATCATACTCACCTTTTTTTAATGAATTAATTATGTCAATAGCTCTATATATATTTGAAATCTTATCTTCTTTAAAATTTTTATCGGTTATTGTTTCTCTGTTTCTGCAAAAAGCACAATGACTATTGCATTCCAACCATAATCCTAATTGTAAAAATTTACTATCTAGCATTGAAACTTCCTTAAATCACAATACATACATTTATCAGAATCCGCATAACATTGATATATTATAGAATGCCCACAATCAGGATTCAATAATAATTTTATATCCTCTTTTAATGGTTGTTGTTCTACATTTATGTTTTTTTCGCCTTCTGCTGTTTTTCTTCTATATAAACCAATATAGGCATTTGTATCTACATTTATAATACTTGAAACAAATTGTATAACTTTTTGTTTATCTGTTGCATTTAAATCATACAAAAACTGTAGAAAATCTCTTCTGTTGAAATAAAAATCCGTTAATTCTTTTCCTGTATTGTGTTTATGTGGGAAAAGCAAATTCAAAGATTCAATGTGTAATTTTTCCTCAATATCTTTTAGTATGTTTTTATTTTTATTATATTCATTGATAAGATTTTGAGTTAATATCATTTGAACATATACTTTTAGTTTTGGATATCTTTCGACAGTTTTTATTATGTTTGATTCACACAATTGTTTTCTTTCTTCTGTGTGAAATCTATGTTTTAGGTCATAAGAAAAACTTAAATCAACATGTTCCATCAAATCTAATTTATCAAACTTATCTAAAACTTTAAATAAAAATTCCGGGTTATATAATCCATTAGTTACAGTTGAGTATTTACAGATGGTGCTTTTTGCTTTTAGTATTATTTTTTCAATTATATCATCTATTAATTCTAGAAATTCTTTTTGTATATCTTCATCCGTTATAAAATATAATTCACCACCTAATAAAGATATCCCATTGATAAATTTATTTTCCCAATCTAAGAAATTTATATTTGTTCTAACATTTTTTATCATTTGAATTTGTTTTTCTTTAGTATAAAACTTTTCTCGCAAATTCAAACAAAAATCGCAAGCATTGCAACAATTAGGCCAAATACCATATTGTACTCTACTCATTATTCCACTCCAATACTTCTTGTTTAAATAATTTTTGAACATCGCACATGCAACATTTATCAGAGTCAGAATAGCAACGATATAATATAGAATGTCCGCAATTCATCAATATTTCTTTTCCGTCTGTTAATATTGGGGGTTGTTTTGTTTCACCTTTTTCATAAAAATAACCATCTTCACCTATATGCCTTTTCCAATATAATCCAGAGTATTTATAAACACCAGAGTGAAATAATGAAAATATAAAATCTCTAATCAATCTATTATGTTTACTATATTCTTTTATTAAAAACTGTAAAAAAGAGTTTCTTGAAAATTGAAAGCCTGGCAATGTTTTTTTACCATGTATAGGATGCGGATATAACAAACACAATTTACTCCCTGGTGCTGTTTTGTTTTCAAACTCATCAACACTAAACTCACCATTGTTTATTGAGTCTATAAGGTTTTGGGTTAGTATCATTTGAACACCAAGCTCATAATTGTATTTTTTTATTACAGCATTTATATTTTCTAAACACAATAATCTTGCTGCGTCTGTGTGAAATCTGTATTTTAAATCATAAGAAAAGTTGATATCCACATAATGAATACCAACAGCTTTATCTATTTTATCTAAGACTTGAAACAAAAATGTATTATCATATATGCCATTTGTTACTGTAGAATAACGGCATTTTGTGTTTCCATTGTTTTTATTTGGGATAAGAACATACTCAATAATTACATCAATAAGTTCTAAAAATTTATCCTGTATATCTTTATCTTTTGTAAAATACAATTCTCCACCTAAAAGGGAAATACCATCGGAAAAATCATCAACCCAATCAATAGTTTTTATATTTTCTATTGTGTCTTCTATTTGTAATAATCTATCTTCTTTGGATGTTGTTTTTCCATGATGCTCCAATAAACAAAAATCACAAGAGTTAGAGCAATCAGGCCACATGCCATATTGAACCATTTTCCCCATGTATTTTACTCCTTTTCTGTTTTTTTATTCTAAGCTCATATATGCAATAAATGAAGAGCTGCTTGAACTTGATGAGGAACTAGAAGATGAGCTACTTGAACTAGATGAAGAACTAGAACAACAAGAATAATTATAAGCATATTTAATTATTCTTGTATTTAGTCTATTACGATCAAAAAATTCCAAAAAGTTTATAGAATCTTGAATTTGTTGAGTTGTTGGTGGTGTGTTTGGATCATCGGTTACAACAATCGGGGCAGAGGCTGTATCAAAATCTGTTGCACCTGCATTATACATTACTACTTTTGCAGATGTTTTGTATGATGTTACAATATATAGTTTGGTTTTTATAAATGCTGCAATTACATTTAATAAATTCAATAATCCAATAGCTGTCAATACTTGATTTTGTCTCGATGAAACACCTTTTGTAGATAAATAACTATTAAATTGTTCTGTTATTTCCTGAACAGATGTTACTGGAATTATACCACTATTATACGATATTGTACAATTAGCGTTCCCACTTGAAAGACTTGTATTCCAACCTGGTTTCATTTGAGCGGGTACTGAACCACTATAAGAATCAATATTTTGAGCAAGAGCGGTTATTTTGTCTAATGCTAATGATATAATGTCTTGATAAGTAATTTGATTATTTGCTGCTACTGACATTTTATGCCTCTATGTTTTGATATGCGATAAACACACTACTTGATGAACTGCTAGAGCTAGAAGATGAACTTGATGAAGAACTAGAAGATGAGCTACAAGAACAAGACCAAAGAACATCATTATAATGCTGTGGATTATTTACTGCATTTATATTTTTCATTGTTGATGATAGAGTATTCACAATATCATTTACACCATATGCTTTTGCCAATTCTGTGTTTTCTATTCTATTTAAATCTGTTGGAGATGGAAACCCTGAAGAATTATTTTTCTTATATATCAAAACTCTTTGATCATTTCCATCGCTTTGATTTGTTCTAACCCATCCTGTGTATTCAACAATTCTGGCTGCAATAAAATTAGCAACAATATTACAAAAATTTAATAATCCATTTGTTGTTACTATTGTACTATCTTGTGTATCTATACCTGAATTTGCACAAAATGTATTAAAATCATTTGTTAATTCACTAGTACTATATTGTTGTAGACCATCCAAATTGGTAAGTTCAATTCTTCCTCCATATGTTCTATTTGAATGTACTGGATCACTTTGCCTATTTTCAATTGTATAAGAATAATTTGATACTAATGTGGTTGGTACACTAAGACTATCAATATTTGATACAGTATTTTTTATTTTATTAATAACAACATTTCTTAATGTGCCATATGTTAAGTTGTAACTAGCCATTTTATTCTTCTTCCGTTGGTTGTAAATTGTTTTTTTCCATTATTAGATTATATAAATCTCCTAATGTACTTTTTACAAAATTTTGTTTATTAGCCCATATATCAATTAGTCCAGAATTGTTTTTCACATTATTAGATATTTCACCCAACGATGGAACTTTTAAGTTTGGTGTATTCATGATAAATGATAAATTGAATATATCTAATAACATTAAAATACATTCATACATTTGAGGTATTGTTTCATAATTACTAGAATCCATCAAAATAAATCTTGCATGATTCACATAAGATTTTAATGTTGCTAAGAAATAATATACAACTTTTTCTCTCAATAAGTTTGTTTCTTCTTCTATTTCATCGCAAACATCCAAATATTCAACAAGAGATGAAAAGAATACATTTTCTGAAGCAAAAAATTCAGCATTATAATTATTACTTGAATTTACTAATAACACCATAGTTTCGATAAGGTTTGCGACACAGATATTATTAGTCATCGAAAATTTTAATAATTCAACTTTATCTTCTGTCGATAATGATTTGAAACTAACATTGTAAAATCTAAAACCTTGATCTGGTAAATCTGATATGTGCTTTACGATATTTTTTACATTTTCAATACCCAAATCAGATTCAATAACTATATCTTTTTCTGATTGCCCATCAATTTGAGTCAATAATTCTTCAATATTTGTGTTACTGTTTACAATTATCTTTGCTTCGTTCATAATTTTTATCCTTTTTACATTGTATATTTTAGCAATTTTTGGATTTCACAAGGAAAACACTTATTGCAATTTTTGAATGATTGTTTGAAATTCACAGAGTGCCCACATTCAGACATCTTAGAAGAACAAAAATCAAAATCTTTCGTTGCTTTATTGTATTCATATAGTAATTTTTCCTGTTTGAGAGCAATATTTTCAGAGTATCTTTGCAAATACCCAGGAATAATTTTATCTATATGTAACAATGTTTGAAATACTTCTTCTCTCGTAGGAGCTTCAGGAGCATTTTCGTAATTTAGTATAATATAAGGAATTGCGTTTATATCTACTCTAAAATAATCCATCCAATTCTTTATATTAAATTCTTTTTTATTTTGGTCTTTACAGTATTGAACTAAATAATTTGCCCCAAAAACATCGCTAACTATTACATCACAAGCGCCTTTGGTCAATACTGTGTTTACTACAATTCTTATGTCTTTAAAAGTGTCGGTTATTTTTTTAAGGTTTTTGTAGAATAGTTTTTCAGTTATATCATTAAATCTTCCAACTATATCATAAGAAGTTGTAAATTTTAATCTTCCAAATAATTCTTTTTCTTGAACTTTATTTAGAAAATCAAATAAAACTGTAGTATTTTCATATAATAAGTTGGTATTCAAATATAATAGTTCAATTTCATCTTTTTGCATATGGTCTAATATTTGATCTAATAATTTTGATAATTCAGTATTTACTTCTTCTGTTTTCAAACCAAATATTTCACCACCACACAATAATATATGATTTCCTTTTTCGAATCTTGTTTTTAGAAATTCACCACATAATTGTAAAGACTCGATTTGTTCTTGTGGTGTTAGTATTTTATCATTAATTCTTCTTTCGTGATTTCTTTGATGACAAAATGTGCAATTATTTCCGCAGTTATTCCACAATAGAAATTCATATATTTTTTTCATTATAAGTCCTTACCAGCTTATGTTAAATAGAACTAATTTTACTGATAATAATTATAACATTTTAAGTCAATAAGTCAACAAAAATAAGAGTTCTATAATTAAATAAAATAACCAAAGGATAAAATTATGATATCAGCACTTATTGGAATTTCATGTTGTTTAGGTATGATGGGATTGTTATATGGATATTTAAAAATTACGAAGAAAAAATATTATGATAATCACGACCAATCAAGCCTTTCAAATACATTTTATCATACTGGGTGGAAATTCCGTGCTTTGTTGATTGTTATGGTGCTTTTGCTTGTTTATCCTATTTTATTGGCTAATGGTAGTTATGTTGATGGTGCTTGGTCTCTTACGGCTCCAAATGTTTTAGAAGGATGGGGAAAGTTTGTATTTGCTATTGCTATGGGTGGTATATTTGGTGTAGCTCTAAATGCAGATTTCTTATCAAAAAGCGAGTCAAATCCTCATGTTGTGGCTGCTGCTGGTCTTGCTGCTGCTGGTGCTTTTGCTGGTTGTTTAATGCGTCCTTTATGGTATTTAGGTTTTGGTGTTTGGATGATTTGGCTTGGTTATTATCTAGTCAAACAATATAAAAATAAAAAAGCTAAAAACCCAGATGCTTTTAGCCTTTATATGGAGTTGGTTTGTTTTTATTCTTTACCAACTTGCTTAATTTTATTTATATTATTAAATTTGTTTTAGGCTCTCCATTTGCCTTTAACTTCCCAAAAATGACTACCATATGATTGTATTTTGAAGCTTGTGGTTGTTTGATCACAAGTAGCACCTACAACATCTGTAACAGCAGCTAATGAAGCATTTGATGATGTACTAGTAAACCAAGTAACAACATCTCCAGTATATGTACCCCAATCAACTTCTGCAAAAACTCTATATTTGTTATTTATCATTTGTACAGGAAGATTGATTGTTGTAACACCAAAAGACCCAGTCCCTGCTTGTCTACCACCTTGCTCAACCCAACCATTACTATATTTTATGTACCATTGATAATTGTTTGATGAAGTTGGTTCTAAATAATCTATAATTGATGGAATTTCAAAACCACCAGGAGTATTACCATCACGGATTTTTATACTTTTGGTGTCAGTATCCATAGTTAATTCACCAGCTGCACCAATAAAAATACGGTTTTCTTGTGTTGTTCCTCTACGAATCTGTAAAACTCTAGCCATTATTCACTCGTTTTCTTAGTTTTTGTTGATTTTTTCTTTTTGGTAGTTTTTTTATTTAATGCTTCTGCTAGTTTTGCCTCTTCTTCTTCAGCAATTCTGTTTTTTTCTGGATCTCTTGAAACAATTTTAAATTTATTTTCTTCTTCATTGAAAACAAGATCAGCTTCGTTCATATTACACCAAACTGCTGCCATCGGAGGATAACTACCATCAAAAGTTTGTCCAATTTTAAATTCGTTCATTTTTTATCCTTTATCTGTTAATAGAACTATTTATATATGCCCAAGTTGGATTGTTTCTTCAATTGTTGTATCTGATATGTTCCCACAATCTAAAGAACCTTCTGGATAATATAATGGGCCTCCATCTAAATAATTACTTGTATCAAAATCAGTTCCACCATCATAAGTATCTGTAATGTCTGTATCTACTAGTGCGCCAGCGTTTATTGTTGATGCTGCTGGTTCTGCCCCGATTGTTCCCATATCTAAAGTTTGTATAACATTTTCAAATCTATAAATATATAACCAACCATTTCCACCATTTGTTGCAGATGCTGTTCCTATAAATGGTAAACCACCTTGCCCCAATGTTGATGGTTCTCCTAAGTAGTTTGTTGAAGCTGTTGGTGTTGTATGATAGTTTGTGGCATTTTCACCAGTTGTATTTGCTTCGTATGTTGAATTTCCATAACCACATCTACCACCACTAGCATCCATATCTCCACCAGCACCACCGCCACCAGATCCATAAAAAGCTGTTGAACTTGCACCTTGAGGATTTAATGCACTATCTGAACCTGAAGCACCACCACCTAATTTATAATCTGTTCTCCCATTGATTACAGTTGCTCCAGAGTCTACACCTGACGGACCACCTTTACCTGAATGAACACTTGGAAAAAATCCTGGTTCTGCACCATCTAAGTTTGATCCTTGATCTCTACCTGGGACTGAAGTAATATCTAACGTTTCGGTGTTTAACCAATAATATCCGCCACCAGCTCCACCTTTGCTTCTTGCTACCCAACTACCAAAACTCCAATCCTCTCCATTGCCAGCAGCTCCCCCTCCACCATTCTTATAAAATGTTCCATTGGTTATATCTTTAAATATATCTCTACTAGAATCTCTTGTGGCATTTGTAGAAGTGTTATTAGACAGATTTTTGATAACTATATAACTTTGTGTTTTCCCAGTTAATTCATATCCTGTTATTTTTACACCTTGAAAGTTATATAATGGTTCTTTTGGAGATGGAGATGAATTTAATGTATAAAAAGCAGAAACACCATCAAACCACCCAAATAATTTAGTGTTCATTACATTATTTAATTTCAAAAATGTTGGTTGACCTCCCCCTCCACCTGTTTTTGTAGGATCTGATACGTATTCTATAGTAATATTCAATGTCTGATTTTGTGTTACTGTTACTCTTCCACTTTCTGTTGAATAGTGATTTTTTCTTACGTTATATTCCACTTGAGTTTGATATGGTACAGTAATAGAATTTCCAACTTGTGAATAACCTGATGCTGTTAAAGTTACCATTGCATCACCAGGAGTTGGATTAATTGTTAGTGTATAATTATTCGGTGTTAGTGATACGTTTACAGTTTGGTCATGATTTAATGTAGCAGAACCACTTCTAGTTGCATAACCAGTCCTTGATACGGTATAGGTAACATTTGTATTATAAGTACCGGAAACTGTATTACCAGAAGCAGTACCACCTGTAAAAGTAACAGTTGCATCCACTGGTGTTGGATTGACTGTTAATGTGTATAGAGTCGATGCCAAAACATAAGTATTGCTATAGGTATTATATATTAAATCTTGTGAAGTCTCTCTTGCATAACTCATAATTTTCCCTTGTATTCTTATAAATTATAATAATTTCTATGTATTAACTTTATATAATTTACAATAGCCGTTTGTTTGTATTTGCCCGCCTCCGCTACCGCAATCTGAGAAGTTTTTGCTTAAATCAATAACACACCATGAGCCATCAGTACCATTACTATATCTAGGGCCAGTATTCCCTGCACCCCAACTTCCACCAGGTCCATCGGTTTTCGCTGTTTGCACCCATACAGCAACATCTCCACCATTACCATAAGCGCCACCAGCGCCACCAGCACAACGATTATCTCCATTGCTGCCACCAGGACCACCGGCACCACCACACAATAAAGCAACATATAAGTGTCCTAAAGAAACATTACTTACGGAAAATGTATTTTCTGAACTAAATGACCTAGACCATCCTGAACGATTTATGGTACTATTTTGTATATAATTATCTAATTTACCAGCGAGAAAACCACTACCTCCAGCACCATTGCTTGCGTCAATATGACAAGCATGTCTACCATTATTAGCGGCACCTCCACCACCACCACCAGACTCATCATGTCCAACGGCTCCTGTACCACCCCAATAATCTGTTGGACTTGGATAACCAGTTTTACCATTTTGCCCCATATCTGACCAATTTACTGGAGTTGTGCCATATGTACTTCCCCATAACAAGCATCTTGTATTTGCATATAAATATGTTACATAATATTTATACCCTCCAGGATGCCCATTGACCCAATCTCTGGAAAGCATAGAACCTGCACTCATAACTTCGATAGCATACCATCCATCTGCAGTTATATCATAAGTCTTATACTCATCTCCAGAAGCCGTTTGTAGTAATGTTGTTGAATAACTTGTTGGTTCTGGTAATCCGCCAGGGAGTTTTGCATTTAATGGTACAGATACACTAATATTAGATGTTAATGTTCTAGAACCACTTGCTGACACATAACCATTTTTGGAAACAGTATAATTTACAGTTGTATTATATGGAACGCTTACAGTATTTCCACTTACCGTACCTGTACTAAAAGTTACTGTTGCATTATTTGGAGTTGGGTTTATTGTTAAAGTATAGTAATTTATATTTAATGATATTGCTAAACTTTGATTGTTTGTAACGGAAATAACATTACTTTGTGTTGCATAACCAGTTTTTGATACTGTATAATTTACATTTGTTCCTGTCCTTACTGTTATAGAATTTCCAGATTGAGTATAACCAGAAGCTGTAAGTGTAACCGTTGCATCGGATGGGGTTGGATTAATAGTTAATGTACAAGCAACATCAAATGTGTTATTTTGTATAAATCCAATGGTTCTTCCAGTATCTGTGCCTTGGTTATTATAAAGAGGCATACCAACATAAATCGCAGTATTGTCTGTATAATATCTTATTGGATTAGCATTAGCATCTTTCCATGAATAAAGCCGACTTGGAAGACTCATTTTGTTTTTACCTTATATTATTTTGAACTATTTTTCTTTACCCATTCATCAAATGTAAGAGGATCTTTGGTATACCAACCTACTTCTGATTGTGGATAGTCACGTAAGTATTGCATATAGTATAGAATATTTAAATATGTTTCTTCCGTGTCTGTCGTGGGCACTCCAATTGCTTTTTGATCTTTGTATCTTGAAACACGCCATTCTATATCACTCAAATAATGATCTCTAATTATACGAATTTCTGATTTTTGTTCTTCTATTGATGGTTGTGGTTTTTTAGGAGCATAACCAGCGACATACCAACGACTATCGTATGCTTGTTCTACTTTCATTAGAGTCATTCCAATTTCTATATAATATTCATCTAAACAGCCCACTCCAATTTGAACTTCCTTCGTTTTTTCATTTATAATTTTTGCGTATCTCTTTTCTGACATATTATAATTCTCCTAAAAATTTTAAGAATCTCTTCTCCATACATTTACAACATATGCAGGTGCTTGAACTGTAGATGATGAGCCAAAGATTGTTGATGAACGACTAGCATTACCACTGTAAACAGTTCTCATATTTGCATGGCCGTCCCAACCATGCCCATCACCAGTTGAATCTACAGCAAAAAATCCACTACCAGCTGGTGATGCCGCATTACCAGCCCTAAATGTACCTGTAATATTTGGTAAACCTGCTGGTACTGTTTGTGTTGCTGAATAAGTATCTGTTGTTCCGTTTAATGTACCACTTGCTAATAAATATCTTCCTTCAACCTTCGTCCATGTTCCAAAAAATGATGCTAGTGGGCAGGTTGATTGTGTGCCAATATAAATAGAACCAACTGGATAAATAACAGCTAAAACATCTTTAACAAATTTAGTAGTAGCTATGTGATTGCTATTACTGCTTGTTGCTGGAGAAAAATTTAGTGTTGCTTCTCTGTTTGTGCCATCTGCTTTTAAATATAAACTAGTATGAATTCTATTTCCGGCCGTATGTGTATGATTGGGGTCTGGATCTATGGCTATTAATTCTAATTGATTAATATTTGCTGTATTTGCTGAATTTCTATATGTGTTTGCTCTACAATAACTTATTTCTCTTCCGCCACTATCACCGCAATAAAGCCCAGTATAATTATTGTAACCGGTTGTAATTGATTGTGTTAGATCTACTTCTGGATTAAATGCTTGAAACATACTACTTGATGTATTTTCTGAATTTCTTCCAGGATGTCTTACCTTAACGTGTTGATAAAATGTTTTGCTTCCATCTATGTTTTGATCACCAGTAAGATGTACACTATTATTAACCTCGTTATTTACGGTATATTGTAAATTCACAAAATCAAGTTGATCTACTGCTTGAAATACTGGTTTTGTATAAATTGAAGTTACTTTTCCACTTGTATAAGAAACATAACCACAAATAGCAGCATTTCTTAAGTTGCTTGCTGAAGTTGTACTATTAATGTAATTATAATTTGTTATTGGATCATAAATTAAATTACTTACACCATTAAAAGAATTATTTGCTAATCTTATCCCAATATTTGTTCCACTACTAGAAGGCATATCTGATACTTGACAACTTGTTATTCCCCAAGCGGCATTGTTAGGTGTATTATCTGCATTAAATCCATGTGGAACTAAGTATTTCATTCCAGGTAAAGCAACTGCACAAGAACCAAAAAAGCTTAAACCGTTATATACTTGATCTACACTTGTAACTGTTCCATTTGTAATTGTAAGTTTTAATATTGGAAATGAATATAGTCTTTCTTCTTCTACACCTGTGTTTACCCAACTTATTTTATTTGTTGTCCTGTTATAAAAACCTTTTCCATTTAGACTAGATGCATCTGTACCAGAAATCATATTATCTAAAGAAATTCCATAATATCCAGATGTACCAGAGGCATTACGGCGCACAAGATATACTGTTCCATTGTTGGTGTCAAAATTCATTGTTGTTTCGTCTTGTGTCAATGTGGCAACACCAAATAATTTAGTTGAACCATTTACTCCATTTGGATAGTATATTTTACTTCCTGATTTTATTTTTAATGTTGTACCAGAAAGTTCATATTTTACATTTTCTGGTATTTCTGTTGTGCAGTTTGTAATATCTATAGGTCTTATGATTCTACCACCTGCTGAAGAACCATCATGTATTCTAATATTTTTTGTATCATTATCTATTGTAATTTCACCAGCTGCACCTGTAAAGCTATTGTTTTGTGCTGCTGTTCCACGTCTAAGTTTTAATTGTGTTGCCATTTTACTTCCTATAGATTTTTAATGTTTATCTAGTAACTATTTTAATATATCCTGTTGTACCAGCTTGCCCTGGATATCCTCCTCTACCACAATTAGCAGGTATGCCATATGAACTATTTTCTGCACTTATATCTGTTGGCGTTGTTTTTACGTTACTTGCATCTGTCCATGAATGATATGCACCCGTAGTTGTACCAACAGAACCACCACCAGCATCATTGTCACCACCAGCGCCTCCGCCTCCGGCACCGCCATTTCCTTGCATGTTACCTTCACCACCGCCTCCTCCGGCGCCTCCACCTTGGCCTCCATTTCCGCCACCGCCATATGCTGCATGTCCAGGATCTCCACTATTCCATGCACCATCTGCTTTTCCGCCGTATAAAGATGGGAAGTTTACAGTATCCCCATTATTACCTGCACCACCACCACCATTCATATTTCCATTACCACCAGACGCACCAGGTTTAGATAAATTTGTATCATTTATTCCATTGAAATAATATCTACCTCCACCGGCTCCACCGCCACCACCATATGTTGCTGTGCTAGAACCACCGGCACCTCCACCACCAGCACCTCCATTAACATAATATGTAAATAATATTGAATTAATATAAGTAGATAATGCACCAGCACCGCCGTTTCCACCAGTGCTACCGCTACTTGTACCACCAGCTCCACCGTTATTCCCGGCTCCTCCTAAAACAGCAGTAATTGCTGTATCATTACTCACTGTGAAATCTTGTACTGTTAATTGACCTTTACCGCCACATCCCCCAGATGCAGAACCAACACTTGCTCCACCATTACCGCCTGTGGCTCTCAATATTGCACGATAATTTCCACGAGGCAATGTAACATTATAACTTCCAGCTGTACCTGTTTCGAATATTGTAACTCCTGGTGTTAAGTTTATTTGTACATTTATAGTTTGTGTTGAGTTTACTATTACATCATCTCCAACGGATGTGTAATTTGTTTTACTTACGTTATAATGCACACTTGTTCCATGAGCTACAGTAATTGAGTTACCAGATTGAGTATATCCTGTAGCAGTAAGTGTCACAGTAGCGTCAGAAGGATTAGGTATTACTGAGAAGGTATGAAGTTCTAACAATGAAACTGCGATATTATTATCTGTTGTTACTGTTGTTGTATTGCTTACTGTTTGATAACCTGATTTTGATACCGTATAAGCAACAGAAGTATTGTTTGGAACTATTATAGAATTCCCTGATTGAGTATAACCAGAAGCTGTAAGAACTACTGTGGCATCTGATGGAGTTGGGGTAATTGTAAGTATTGAGCCTAAAGCTACATTGATTGTTCTTGTTTCTGTTACTGTAACTGTATTTGTGACTGTTGGGAATCCAGTCTTAGATACACTATAAGTTACAGGTGTTCCATAAGGCACTGTTATACTATTGCCACTTACAAGATTATTTATATCATAATAGTTAGATGATGAGAAATTTGTAAATCCATCTATTATTTGTGTTACTGCTTGTGATACTTGTCCAAAATCTATTGAGAATGTAACAGTAGCATCAGATGGGGTTGGATTAATTGTAAGTGTACAGCTTTGTAATTCTAGTGAAACTTCAATTGTTCTATCTGCTGTAATTAATGCTGAATTTGTTTGTGTTACATAACCAGGAGCAGATACTGTATATGTTACTGTTGTCCCTGTTGGTACTAATGTTGAATTTCCTACAATTGTACCGGTATTAAATGTAACTGTTGCATTGGATGGGTCTGGAATAACTGTAAATAGATAGTTAGATAAATTATAATCATTACCCCCATTACCACCGTTTAGTTTTGTTTTTCCACCGGCTCCAACAAGATAAGTAATATTGGTAGCTTGAGGAATGGTAAACCAATTTTCAAACAATTCACCAACACCGCCAGCACCAGCAGAACCTGATCCACCTCCTGATCTACCAGCAACATAATAATCTCCTGGTGGAAGTGTAAAAGTTTCAGGTGTATCCATTGCATCTTCTATTAGATACATGAATTCCTTATCAGGTAAATACATAAAAGGATTTAAGGTAGTTTTCATTAGTATTCGCCACCGTAATTTCCAACTGTTTCAACTACGTTATTTATTTTTTGTACTCTAACTGTGAATATACCTGTTGTATTGACATTTTGAGGAGTTTGCTCGCTATCTATAATCCAATGATCAATCCCATTCCAACCAATTGCAGGTATAGAAGCACCAACTTTTACATATATTTCAAAAGTTTTAGCTGTGTTATTTTCCATTGCAGAACTTACATTTGAATGGTCTATTGTAATTTGAGTATTTGTTGTTGCTGTTACTTGATATATTGCAATTTTTGGGTCTAATACAATATTTTGTGTTGCACTAGAAGATAATACTTTAATGTTTTGTTTGTTTTGTTTTTCGTCACAATATCCTTTAGTGGCTATAATTTCCGAAGCATTAAAGTTTGTGGTTGGTTCGCCTTGTTTATAATACACACCATATTTTGTTACATATATACCATAATTTCTTGCATTACCAACACCAGCAGCCATATACTGCATTGGAATTGTTACATTATTATGTGTTGTTCCGTTTATCTCGGTAAATGAATATTGGTTATATTCAGTAGATATTGCACAATTATTAACGTTTGGTGTTGCAGAATCTTCTGTTGATATCATTGGTAAATAATTTATAACACTTGTAGCATTTATTGTTATTTGATCGTTTGTTGCAGCTACCCCAGTATAACTAATACCATAATCATTAATATCTTCTATTTCTTCACCATCTAAAACCCAATGAGTACCATTATAATTAAATTGATAACTGCCAGATAGTATACCGTGGCGAATTAAACCATCATCATCTAATGTAAGATTGCTTAAATGATCTGAGCCAACTGTAATGCTACTTCCGCTTGTGTTTAATGTTATTTGACGGCTATAGTTTATTATTGATTTTACTGTATCACCCATCTTAAGAGCATTACTAAAATCTGTTTTTAATAAGCCACCGTTTGTTGATTGTCTTGTTATAAATTCAAATTGTGCCCCATGTTGACTGTCAGTATAATATTGTGGAGAAGTAGATGGTATAAAATCTGAGTTAAGATAAGATTCATCATAATTTGTTGTAAACGCTAAAACTCCACCACTGTTGCTTACATCGGTTACAGTTATTTCAATGAATTGAGTTGTCGTATCTCCAGAAGGTCTTATATTTGTTGTTATTATATCACCTATTCTATACCCTGATCCGAAATCTACTCTGTTTGTGTTTAAAATATATATAGGATCATTTGAGGTTGCTATTTCCCATCCTTGACTTGTGATATTTGATAAACTTCTATTTGCAAATTCTGCACTTTTTATTGAATTTGTTACATAAGAATAAACAGCGTGTATGCTTGGATACTTTACATCGCTTGTTCTACTTTCATTTATGTTTATGGATTTATTTTCTGCGAATTCATAA
>Ga0310690_10006458_pt1 | contig 15406 bp, 29 predicted proteins | sample AusTroGonzalo_MG_2_FD_207661 | JGI IMG/M metagenome (GOLD analysis project Ga0310690, IMG submission 207661) | Bovine rumen microbial communities from tropical cattle in Woodstock, Queensland, Australia - Gonzalo_04 (v2) (version 2) | ecosystem: Host-associated > Mammals > Digestive system >... | reverse complement strand
TGCATTGCGTACAGCATCTTCCTTTGTTAAGAAGAGATCAGCTGCCTTCATTCGCTTGACAGAATCCACCTTGTACATCACACGGTACTCCGTGAACTTGTCTTCCTTGTAGACAGCTTTCACAACAGCCGGGGTCAGCAGATTACCGTCCCCGATGAAGTAAACAAGCGAATCCCTGCCGATGTCCAGCGGCGGTTTCGGCCACTCCTCTGTATCGAAACGGCGCATCTCCTGTTCCTGCTCTTTGGTGAGCTTTACTTCACTGGAGCCTGGCCGTTTGGGTTTGTTTAAGAAATTGAACATGAGTTTCTCCTTGGGTACGAACGATATACGCACCCCACATGTCGGTTGGGTTTAGGGTTTGATGTCTTTGAGTGCTGCCTTGTATGCACACAGCATCTCCATGATAGGACGGAAACAATTCTGGGATTCCCTTTGTACGTCATCCAGATCAATGTTAGCCTGAATGAAATGACTTTCAAGATGCCCGTCATCCGGATCTCCTCCATCAGGGGCACGGCTTCTCATGGAACGGCATTCTGCAAGGATCATGTCGAAGCATTCCTTCACGTAGTCTTCGGCAATCTCCACGATACGCTCCGCTGCTTCATAAGGATCCTCATAGGCATCCGTATACAGCTGGACCAGCACCATGTCGTTAAGCATTGGGTCTCCACGATAGACAGATGCTGTCTTTCCGTTGGAAAACCATTCATGCACCTTGCAGGCTTCGAACTTAGGATAGCAGTTGCCGTCTTCCCAGAACAAACAGTACAAAACGTCACGCATCCCCAAGCTCCTCCAGGATATGCGCATACTGGATAAGCCAGCGCTGCAACGTGGAAGCCACTTCACCGAAATAGACGGAAAGACCGTTGTTTCTAAGAAGAACCTGGTTGTAAGGCGTGTACTCTGCAAGATGCGGATCATGCAGATGCTCTCCGAGCCTTCTCATGTGATGGAACTCTTCCTCCACATTGGAAAGCGTGTTGTGAACATGTTCGAAGAGGTTATCCATAGCAGCTTTAACGGCTTCCTCAGGCGTTTCGAAGATATCGATACCAAGCTGAAGAAGCATGACGTGGTGAGGTCCATCCGGCAAATGATAGAAGGTTGGCTCGTTGGCACCTCCCCATGAACCGCCGTTGACTGCAACGATGTCAGGATGCGTGCTGTTCTTGTTGGGCAGCAATGCGAAATAGGTAATCATATTCACCAGTATCTCCTGTCAAGGGTAAACGAGAATCTATCGAACTCGTCAACATATTTGTATTTAGTGAGAAGCATCAAGTGACTGGCGTCGTTGTACTCATTCAGCGTAAGGCTGTCCGTTATTCTTGCGACATCCTCATGATCAAGCATAACTCCATCGCAGAAATCCTGATCAGGACCGCTGACATTGCAACATACGTAGATGTACTTGAGCACGCCATAAACAGCATTGATGTTACCATCATGACTGCGGTCAGGATACATCACCTGTGCGAACGCAGTAAGCGTACCACGCTCAACCTTGTAGTTGTCCATCACCCATTGCGAAAGCGCCTGGATATCCCGGATGTTAGGAACCCGCGGGTTATCCACATCTTTCTCGTCAGTGTAGAACCTGACATAGCAATAGCAGGTCCCATCCTTACGCTGAGCTCCGCAATAAAACTCCCCATGGTAGAACTGATCACCGGGATCGCTGCTCTTGACGATGGTCATGCCGTTGGGATCATACACAGAATCGAAATCGACCTGAACCATCCCGATGCCATAGCTAGTCGGATCAAACATCATCCCACCTCCACATCTTCAGGGGGTTCACCGCCGTATGCCCAGATTGTTGCGAGTCTGGACAAAACGTACAGCTCTTCGGTCAGACGAGGACCAGGAAGATTGCAAGCGAGCAGCTTCTTTCCTGTGTCTTCAGTATTACTGACGAGACCGAGGCACATCATAGGAATGTCAAGGCTGTTGCAGACTGCCATCAATTCTCTGGCTGCATTGTTGACACGCTCCTGGTCTTCCGGTGAGATATCCCAATACTTGGAGATACGAACACCGCGGTCAGACAGAAACGTTTTGGTCTTCGGATCCCAGTGGGCATTGTGCTTGATGTGATACTGGTCCTGGGAAAGAGCCTCGGACACAGCTTTCGCGGTTGCTTCATCCTGCGTATCGGCAAGCATGTCTTCGGAATAGAAGCGGTTCCTGCTCTCCGACTCGATTTCATACGGAAACTCAGGGTCATCTTCGTGGACGGCTCTGATTGTTACTTGATGGGTTCTTCTGTCAGGGGTAACTGCCCAGACTTTATCGCCGGGTTTGTATTTCATGGTAAAAGCTCCTTCAGGGGTTGCGGAAGATCAGATTGTTTGAGCCATTCTATGTCCATCTTGTCTCTGTTTGCCAGACGGTGGATAACAGGCGGATTTTTGACGACATACCAGTCGGTTGCTTTGACACACTCTTCCGGGATGTCGTTGAGATGAATGGCTACCAGCTCGTTCTCGCCTTCTTTCTTTAGATATAGCAGAGGTTGATTCAAAGCCTTCGGCCAGATCATGTAAGGCGGGTCAATGCTGATGGTGAAAGGCTTGGTCGTATCTTTGTCTTCGATACGGTTAGCCTCCTCGATTGCTGCTTTGTACCAACATACTCTTGTTGCATACAAAGCTTTGCGCTGGAAGACTATCGGATGTGATAGCAGCCAGCATGCTTCGGTAAAGGTCATTGATTGTTTTCCTTATTGTAATGGTTTTGAAGCCACTTCAAATCGTTCTCCATCCTCTTTCTGAGCCTGGCAGCCCTCGCTGCCTGATAAAGCATGTAGAGGAAAAGAACGATGAGCGGCACGGCTAATATGGTGCAGACCACGATGATTATGATGCTGCATAACTCTTTGATTTCCATAGGAGTATCTCCTTTCTTGGAAGGTTATTGTAGTAGCCCGGAATGGGCAAAGATTTTATACCATGAGTAGAAAATCTCAGTTCAGGAATGTCGAGGATTGCTCGAATACATTGTTCAGATCCAGCTCTTCATCAGTAGCCAGATCCAAAAGAGCGCCGGTGATTGCATTCCAGTGTTCACAGGCGGTGGACTCCATGACCCAGTCGATTGCATGCTGTGTAAGCGTAGTCTCCTGGAGACGATTGTCTTCGATGTAATACTGCTTGAGCTGAAGTATTTCATCCTCGCACTCGAAGATCTGACCGGACACAATGCAGGTCATACTGATAAGCCTGTAATTGTGCTTGATGCTTGTCAGGGCATTGAGAAGTGCTGTCTCGTCTGGACGAACGTTCAGATCATAGCAGGCTTCAACAGAGAACCCTGCATTATGCCTGTCATCAACAAGCTCGATATCCTCCCGCAAACCTCCTTCATGCAGGAACCGCTCAAAGGCATACTTGACACCAGTAAGGTCATGGTTGGAAACGAGCTTCGTGTTAAGGCACAGGCTGATTCTGTAGAACACATCGTATTCGTAGACGATAGGGATCATGGTTCCCATCCTATTCTGTCAATGTGCATCGCTGGAAGCGCGCTGACGATGAGATCATCTTTGAGATCCTTGATGAAAATTTCGAGTCCTCCGACGATGATGCGGCCACCGGTCTTGACCTTAACGTCATAGATAACGGCACTCGGATCAACGACCATGAGACCGCCAGATTCGATGGTGACGTCCGTGAGATGCGAATCCCCGGACACGAAAAGGGCCTCATCACGTTCAATGACAAGGCCCAACTGCTGCGTGCTTGTTACAATTGTTTTATTCATTTGTATCCTCCGGATAATCGACTGGCCCTCTGATGTTCACGATGGCTCCAAGCTCAAGCTGAAGCCTGTCCTGCTCATTGGCCTGCCTATTGAAAGCCCAGAGCATCTGATAAAGCGACATCTCCTTATCAGCGTACTCTTCTGTTACATGGAACACACGCCATTTGGTGTCAGGACGTGCCTTGAACACGACAACAGTTCCTTTTCCGAACTTTACCTGCCTTTCAAGATACCAGGCATCGTTGTCGAACTCGATCATAACCACACAGTTATTAGCTGTGGTGATTCTGCCGGGTGTGTAAGCATAGCCGACTGACTCCTCTGTTCTTAGATCAAGCGCAGAGCCCCAGGCAGTAAGTCCGAGTCCCTTACCCTCTACAACAGCGGCTGAGTTGCCATCCATTGCGATTGACACGACAAGCGGATACACATTATTGGGCTCCATCTTCGCAAACGCAACGGAATTTTCACCGAACGTAACAGCGATATATCTGGAGTAGGCGAACGAACATGCACTCTGGCAGACAGCCACGTACTTGGACTCTGCTACGGAGATGTCGCCGACCGTTACCGCGGTACCATACTTCGCTTTCGCATAGGATGTCGAAGCATGTGTAACCACCACGCTGTCTCTTCCTGCAGGAGAAACGAAATGGCTTTCGTCCGTCTTGCAGATGTACTCCTGTACAATGCCAGGAATTTCTTCAAGGGTAATCTCGCGCAGAAGTTTGATACCTCTGGCTGCGCGCTTGGTGTCCATCTCGATGCTTACATCGATGGGATCAAACGGAGGTGTTGCCTCGACAAGGAAATATCTTGAGAAACTGGGTTCGTAATACTGGAAAATATCGAGAGGGTTCATGCAGAAATGGAACCCATGACCGCAGCAGACGACATTTCCAGGAACCGACACATACTGGTTCAAGGCGAGCTGTATACCGCGGCATTCAATATTCCAGTTTGTTCCCTTGTACCCATAGACAGTTTGTTCACTCATTTGGTTGACCTCACAATAGGGAAGGAACATTTGGTTGTAAGCGGAACGTCCGTACACGCAAGAACAAGGAGCTGATACGTGAACGGACCGATATTTGAGAGATCGTCCTGGCAATCCATGAGCTCGCGGAGCACTCTCCCGTCCAACGCATAACGCTGAATAGGATTCGTATAGACGTGATTGAAGATATAGCGGACCTGATGGATAGTCAGTGCCCCTTCATCATCAACGATGGTGTCTTCGCTCTGCTCCTGGTCAAGCCAGGCATATAAACTTGCGATCTCGAAATGGCCGAAGATATAGCCGAACAGCTTCTGAACAAGCTTTTCAGGATCACCCTTGAAGGCTTCTGGCAGTTCAAGATAGAGCGTGAACCCTATATGCTTGGTGCGTTCGGTCTCCTCTTCGCCAACAGGAGGAATAGCCCACATAGAACGCGCTTCTGCATTCACGACGTCAGCCATTCCTTTACAGTCACCCCATTCATCCAGGCGAGTAGGCTTGGTGAAACGACATTCCACACTGATAGTCCACCTGACAGGATAAAGATAAGGTCCTGTGTACAGTTTACTTCTTGTTGAGTTTGCCATAGTCTGACCTTTCTATGAAACGGATTGCTCTCTTGTGATTTTCCACGAGAGCGAGATGACGGGCTATTTCCAGTTCGCCCTTGATGTCACCGTCCTGAATGGCGCCGAGAATCTCGTGCATCGCCTGCAAGTGCCGATGAATAGCGAACTCGCTGGCGTCTTTTGCTGTATTGAAGATTTCGGTGGACTTGCGGTAGTGCGGACCGAAGATGTCGTTCGGGCGCGAAATGCAATACTGGTCGGAGCTGGTTATGTAACGATAGACCTTGCCGCACTGTACATCGTCATCGTCCTCCAGATACCAGACCTGGCAATACTGCTTGACATCATCAGCCGGTTCAGGGCGCGGATGAGTATTTACCAGCCACATGTCAGTCAGCTGGGAAGCGGTCAGCAGCCTCTGGGGACGCTCCTCTTCCTCGACTGGAGTAGGCTCGATCTCGATCGTTGGTTCAGGAACAACATCTGCGCCTTTGTATTCGAGCTCGTAGTTCTCTTCGAACGGCTTGCCGCAGGCGCAGCAGTGTGCGCAGTAATGGACATAGAGCATCCCGTTGTCTCCGTAGGGCTTCATCGTGCCATAGCTGACATGGTGGCTCCCGCAAGCGGGGCATGTACCTTGATGATTACTCATCTTTATTTTCCTCCTTTGAGGCTGTTTCTGGATCTTTGTAGTAGGTTGTTCTCTCTTCGGTATGGAACATGTTGGGCCACACCGGAGACGGACCAGTGGCTGACCAGGCATCGACCTTGCTGTGTTTCCTGAGGTCGATTTCGGCAATATCCCGCTTGTAGTTGAGAATGCGATCGATGATGACAAAAATAACACCAAAGATCATAACGACTCCGAGCGCAATTGCCATGATTGTATCTGGATTATTCATTTTCGAGGTACTCTCCTCCGCACCACGAGCCGTCTTCGTAGTACACTTCGACACAATCGTCGTGAACAACGATCATGCCTTTGTTTAACATCTCGTCGATGGGCGGCATAGGCTCTGTGGCCTCCTCGACAATTTCGTTGATAGCTCCGATGAGCTCAGCAGGATCACCTTTGTAACCCAGCTCCTGAGCGATTTCTTTACTTGTCATCGCTTACCTCGCGGTTTAAGCTGATATCGATCCAGTCGTGTTGGAGCCAGATATCATACAAATTGTTTGTTTTCTCTTTGATTCCTTCTATGGAATGCCCATACACGACAAGAAGCCTTCTGATATTGGCAGCAAGAGCTTCTGTGGGCGTCCTGAAATTCAGCAATACCTGCTGCTCGTCCAGCTCTGTCTTGACTGTGAACAGGTTGTTGTAAAGGAACTCCAGAAGTTGCTGGAACATCTCGTATGGACTGTCCCATGCTTCGATGCCCCAGGTCTTCCAGATATCCTCACCGACGATAATGGTGCCGTTATAAAAGTTGTATACAACAGGCATCCACATGAACTCTATACGATCCAGTCTGTCTTTATAACGCTGAACAAGAACGATATCACCTACCTCTACTTCTTCGACCGAACGCATTGCTCGATCTCATCGAGTTTGTCCATGAGATACTCATCCACGCGCTCCTCGTCCCCTCTGAGAACATTCCATAGCGCATCAAGGCGCCATTGTTCTTTAGGATCGTCTGCTTCAAGTGTGAACACCTCACGGAACAGAAGCATCAGTCTTGTCTGTCCAGGATAGGCGTCTTCGAGTGCTTCCCATGCATACGAGGACATTTTCCATTTTCGCATGCACTCGGATGCCTTGTTGATGTCAAGGCGCATGGACGCCCCTTCCTTACGACCTGCCCTCCAAATGTATTTGAAGGCCATGCCGAGCCAGAAAGGAAGCATCCCGACAAAGAAATCGCAGCCGATGGTATGCTGCTTGAAGATAGGCCCATAATGTTTGGGCGCTACTACTTTTTCCATCAGATCAGGCTCGATCATAGTCTTCCTCCTTGTATTCCGGGTTGTTGGGATCAAGCGGGAAATAGTCGCTGACCGTATAGCATTCGTCATTGAGCGTCTGCATACAGAAGCGCCACTCTTCTTCGCTCCAGTCATCGCTTGAGATGTAACCCTCATCATGCGCATGGGCGATAGCATTGATGCCGCCACACAGATATTCTTTCATTGCGTAGACGGCGCTGATCTCGCTCTCATCTCTGCGACCGATAGTACAACCGCAGTACGGGAATCCTGCATCCAGCTCATACAACTCGATATTTTGCAAACCGGAAAAACGCATAAACAGATCAGTGAAGACCGTGGAGACCTCTTTCTTCTTGAAGCCCCAGCGGACCTCTCCGGTCAATACAACAGCGTTTCCATCAGGCATGTTGATGTGAGGATCATATAGCGGGCGACAGTCTGCACCAAGATTGAGCCCATGTTCTCCATGATGAATAATCTCATCATGTAGCTGATTGTAGACCTCTCTTACAGCAACTGGATCGCTGCAATAGAAGTCAAAATGTACTCTGCAAATATTTGCCATCACTTATCCTTCGAGATTGAGTTAAGTGCTCGTTTTGCCCTTTGGACATGCTTGAGAATATCCTTCCCAAGCTTATCCAGTTCTGCTTCGAGCTCATCGAACGTCTGAAGACCGGATACATGAAGTTCCTGTCCTATCTTCTCCAGCCCGGTGAGCTCGTCGCCTACTTTGACCAGTCTCTGCTTCTCAGTCTTTGTCATGTTCTTCGGCCATCTTCTGGATCTTTTCGAACATTTCCTCCGCCTTCTCCGGTTCGCTGAAACGAAGGAGCAGCTTCTCGTCAGGGTCGACGATTTCAGCGAGCATATCGCAGGAAGCCAGAATGGTGCAGCAGGCATCCTTGCGCATCCGCTCTTCCTGATCCCACGTGTAGGGAGAGTGATCGGACGTGTGCTGACGGAGGTCTTCGGTCAGCTGGTTGATCTTGTCGAGCATGTCCTGATCCTGCTTGTCGCGCATCATGATCATAAGCTGCACGCCAGCTGCGGACAGCGTACGCCACGTTTCAAGCAGCGCTCTTCTTTGATGTTCGGCTTCAAGCCCCATGAGCAGAACCTGGCCTTCAGCGGGGAGTTTGTCGATCAAATCTTTCGGAAACATTTGTTTTTCTCCTGGGTCCAGATAAAAGAACACACCCACCGATGGACCCATTTTAAGGATCGGTGAGTGTGTATGGTGACGTTGTTGTGGATCAGTTCAGTTCAGGCTGGGCATCGAAATCCTCATAGTGTACGTTGACACCGGGCTTCTCTCCCCATGTGCGCTCAATGAGCTTGTTGACAATAGGGCTCCACAGCCAACAGACTATAAGATTCTTATTGAGATCGTCAGGTATTACCGTTGCCGGACCTTCCCATCCTAGTCCCCACAAAGCGATGCTGTTCATCTCGACTTTCTGCGTGAAGAAACGTGCTATGTCTTTGAAGTTATCTCTGGTATAGCCTCCTCTCACAAAAAACATAAAGGACACCGCGGGATAACCCGAGATGTCCTCTTTCTCGATGACAAGGTCATGGATTCGGTAGTGACTGCCCAGACCTTGCTTGAGTACCTCTTTGCTCATATCCGCTAGAAGCTGCTGATCCTTTTCCTTCTCGCAGATAACAGTTAGACAGACCTCTCTGATGTCCATCTTTTGTTCCTTTCATCATTGGTTGTTTAATCTTTCGGATCCTCGTCATCATCCCACCAGGTAACCAACGCACCCAGCACGGGACAAAGTTTCTGTTGCACTTCATGCAGCGTCCAACGGATCTCATCATTCCAATTTGGCTGCCTAAGAAATGCGATCTCCAGCTGTGTATCACATGCATCCAGAAGATTGGCTGCTTTAGCCGCATACTTGAGAGCGTCCTGTATGCTGCTATAAGCCGGGTCTTTAGTGATGTCCTGCGGTTCTTTCTTAGCCATCAATCTTCCTCCACTGTATCAGGGGATTCTTCCATGGCTTCTTTGCAATCACGCAGATGGTTGAGCAGATAGTAGTCTTCCTCCATCTCCTGCTTGAAATTGCGCCAGCGGCATGTGATGTACTCTGGATAGTCGATCTTGCCACCCTCCTCGTCTTCCGTATCAGCGGGCGGCTGTGCTGCCATGAACGCCAGAATCTCTTCCCAGCGTTCCTGGATGTTTTCTTTGGTCTCCTCGATCTTCTCCTCAACTTCACGTTTGAGGATTCGATTGAGATAACCGTCGTACTTGTAACTGGTACCCCAGCCCATCAGTTCTCCTTTCCGTTTTTGAAGGTTACAACAGCGCCCTCCTGCTTGATGAGACCAGCAGAGCCCTGTCCATATAAATTTGTGACTTTTCCTCCGCTCTCTACAATAAGCTCCCCGCCTTTCTTGAGGTTTATTGTGTTGGCGGAGCATCCGTTTCTTACGATCATCTTTCCGCCATTAGAGACATAGCCGTTCTCTACAACCGTGCCTGGCTGCATCGTTTCAAGCACACCTCCAGATGAGATGTAAAAGAAACTCAGGATATTGTCGTCTTTGGAGTATTCATAGTTGCAGGTCGTCTCAAGACCCGCATACGCTGTTCCTCCACTGTCGACAATAAGATCCGAGACGTGGGCATTCCTCTCTATGTTGGCTACACCACCGCAGCCAACATCCACGACGCTTGCAGAAGCGCCATGCCAGACGGTAATAACGCCGTCTTTCACCTTCGTGTCACTGGCAAAGGCGCCAGGATGCAAAGAAAGATGTCCGAAATTCGGAAGCACCGTGTTACTGACAAATCCTCCTTCGAAGACTGCCAGGTTCCCGCCATCGCTGACGTGATTGTCTATCGCAGAGCATCCACTGCTGACAGACAGGCCACCGAACATAGTGCCGGTGAAGGTCCCGCTCAATACAGAGCCAGACCTTGCTTCTACGGTCCCGGACAGGACCATAGACGTAATGTCGGCATGCACGAAGCACACCGTAGCACCGGCACACACGACCGGGAATGCACCGCATACGTCACTTGCGGTGCCGCCGTGAAGGAAGACTACATCGTTTATGAGTCCTCCTGAAAGGTTCACTTCCCTGACAGACACGGCTCTGTCTGAGAAGCCTGGAAGTTTGTTCACTTTGGTGCTCTCCTTTCTGGTGAATGACCTTCCGGTCATCTTATTTTGCCAGCAAAAGGGGTACTTATTCAGTGCTTCCAGATGTATAATCCTGTACTAGCAGGACGATGCGCACGCTTGAGATACCAGGAGTTTTCTATCATATCAGGAGTAAGTCCTGAAGGAAACGTCTGATCGAACTGCAGTATCATCTTGCTCAGCCATATTTCAGATACCGCGGCTGTGCGTGACACCTTACCATGTTCATCTCTATCATAGATGGAGCTGTCTGGATTGTATGTGATGTACATGGCGTATCCCTTATAGGGCCGTTTCACAGGATACAGCCTGTAAGGGAAATAACGATGTGCTCTTGGATTCTTCTTTTTCTTCCTCGGAGCTTCTGGCAATGGAGGAAGGTTATCCAGGTCAGCATCATAACACAGAGCGTATGCCCTGCGATGCTGAACCCAGAAGATTGTAGCATGCTCATCCATTGGCTTTGGACTTTGCTTCCTTAAGCTGCTCAAGCATATCTTCGAGCTCTTCCACAGTAATGGCCTCAGGAGTGCCATTTCTGTAGATAATGATGCTGGTCTTGTTTTCGAGAGCGTTATTCATAGCCGTTATTCTCGCGTTGCTGTATGGAAAATCAAGATTCATTTCCTGCGGAAGACTGCCTGGAGCCCAGCAGGAAATACCGATGTCCATAATGGTTGTGACTGTTAAGACGGGAAGATTGTCGAACATGATGGCGTCCCCTTACATGAAGAGTAAAAAAGATCAAAAATTCCAACTTACCGGCTTATTGTGCCTGAAGTTGACCGATAATAAAGTAGCGTTTATTCGCGTACAAGCAGTGCTTCTACAGACCTTACAAGATCCTGAGGAGTGTTGACCATTGTGCCATTGTCTCCGTAGCATCTTACGTCACCTCCGCTTGGCTGCAAACAAAGCACCCGCGGCATCTTACAACATTCCATGGCAGCGAACAAACCTGACACGTTGCCTACGAATCCCTTGCACGAGTGGACGAACTGCATAAGATCAAGAAGATTCTGGCTCTTATGATACTCCACAGGAAAATACTGTTCGCAAAAAGCTTCATGCTCATCCGGCAAGCCCACAAAGATAAGCAGATCCTTGAACTTCTTAAGGCATCTGAGATTGATAACAGACTTGTAGCGCTTGGTAAAACAGATAGCGATCTTCTCGATGAACGGGAAATTATGCACAGGGATGAACAGAACAGGCAAATCAAACCCCACTGGCTCAATAGGAAGATACTCATAATACCACGAACGAATTTCTTTTCCTACTATCTTGGAATAGTCCTGCCTGAAAGCATCCAGATTGATGAAAGGCTTGTCAGGGTAGTTCCGGGAGATTGTCAGGTTATGAATATAGGGCTGAACCTCAAGAAGAGGAACAAGAAAGTCCGTATCCTCTTTAGCCATCATAACAGGTCTATTGGAAAGATCGTAGGCATGCACATCCAGATGAAGGTGCAGATCGAACGGCTGCCCCTTAGCATATTGAGTGGCGGCATACAGACTGTAAAAAAGATCGCCGAATCTGCCTGAGTGATTAAACAGCAACATTATGCATTCTTCCAGTCATGCCAGGCTTTAAGGAACTCATCCCTATGTTCATCTGCCTGCTTAACAAGTGTGGGAATCTGCTTCACATCATCAAGGTCGCCGTTTGTGATAACAGGGTTGAAGTAATTGAAATGATGGAACCCGAGCCCGGACAAAAACTCCTTGCACATCTGCTTATTGCCAAGAGTGATATAGGCACGCAGAACATCGGTAGCAATACCCAGAAGATTCAGGCTTCTGTATGCCTTGATGGTAAGCGGATCTGTATCAACATCCTGTCCTGTCGCCAGTATCAGAACATCCATGTTCATAAACGGAACACCGTAATATTTCTTGATAGCCGTAACCGCGGTCATTGCACCGTCAACGTCCAGGATACCTCCGTCGATAATTGCGTGTCCCTTATAATCGACACAATCAAAATAGGAAGGAGCGGCTGACGTCATCTTGGCAACCTCCAATAACGGAAGACCTTCATATTCTCGTGTCAGGTTATGAAAGATAAGAGGCTCATCGCTTGTGGCATCCAAGGCTGGCACAACAAGAGTAAGCTGAGGGAAGATCTTTTTAACATCTCTCATCAGCACGTTGCCGATCATATCCTTGATAACAGCATACAAACTTTCGCTGTCATACGTAGGGCATGCTAATGGATTGATCTTGGCACAGAAACGCTTCTTGAAACAGTCTTTGGCTCTCTTCTGGAAACAATCATCGATCTCAGCAAAAGAGCGCCCTACAGCATAAGCACAGGCAAGGATGCCACCTATGCTGGTACCACCGATAACATCAATATCTTCCAGGTTTTGCTCGTTAGTGGGAAGACAGGAAAGGAAGCGTGCAGGAATCTGTCCAAAAACACCGCCACCACAAATAATAAGTACCTTCAATCTCTTCATATTAGTCTCCTTCAAGTTATCCATACTGTAAAATAAAAAGCGCGGGAGATCAGCCCCGCGCAAACGATCACATCCCCTTCTGGACGAGGATGTGGATCAGGCAGAGCAGGTAGCCGAAACCTGCTCCAATCAAAAGCCCTACCAGAAAGGGCTTAATCTGCTTCATGCTTTACTCCCTTCTCCCGGCTTTAACCAGGATTTGATATAAGAGTTAAGCTCGCGAAGCTCTGCAGTTGCCCCGCGAACTGTGGGAAGCTGAGCGGCTGTCAACAGCTTCCACTGAATGGTTTTATACAGAACCTCGTTTGGACGTCCAGCATACGTCCAAATTGCAAACGAGAGTCCGGATAAGAATGCAAAGCGTACACGCATACTCTGCATCCATGGCACAATCTCCAGCATCTTGATCGCGATACTGATGATTGTATATGCGAAACGATCCACACCGTAGTGCGGATCCGGTCCAGGCAACGTATGCGTCGGCTTCGCTTGCGTCGCCTGCCCCTGCGCTTCTCGCGCAAAGGGACGAGGTTCAACTGCAATCTCCGTTCTGAAGATCACGTTGAACAGTTGATTAGAGTTATCGGCCATAACCCCAACCTCCTCTTTGGTTCTGTTAATCTTACCGCCATCTGCCAGAACCTGTGACGCAGACGACAGGAGAACCCAATAGCAGGTCCTCATGGTATTATGCACATCTACGCTATGTAATTAAGGTCCACTAAAAAGTAAAAAAGACAGGCCCGCCCTCACCGGGCCTGTCATCCGCTATCCCGCCAGATAATTGCGGCAAGTCTCCCGTTCGGGTGGATCCGGGCACCCTACACCTGACCCTGTTTCGTTGGTGTCTGGTTCTATTACGCGCACCCGTACTTAGCCTTCGGGGCGGAAGGCATTTTCCTACAAAATGAAAATCTTTTGCGAGCACCTGTTAGATCTCCAAGACAGGTCTGTCCTTTCCACCTCCGGTATGTCTCCTTCGGTTTCCAGTGCAGGAAGCTGGCACTCTGGCCACCTCACGGCTGCTTCCTTAGCGTTGCAGTCCTCTACTTAACCGGACTATCCGTTGCGCATTACCAACACCCCGCCTTTCGGCACGGTTCCCAGTCCTCTTGCCTTGCGGCTCGATTCCACGGGAGGGGACATTGTTGTGCGTCGCTGATGGTCTTCTCTGTAGTGTTCATACTGGCAACAAGGCCTCACCACAGGTCGGGTGCCGGTAACAAGCCGATTACCCAAACCACAGCCTACAACGTCTAGCCAGCCAGTATAGGCTTAGCTCGACTCTCCGCACCCGGTGTCGTGTAAACCACGTCCAGGTTCTGATCGGAGTCCATTCGGTAGCCCGTCTTCACGTTCTACCTAGGTAGGAATCTGCAAGAAGCCCTACCATCATATACTGCCTAAAAACAGGCAAAAATTAAGCATTTATAAAGAAAAACCCTCACATGGCCCTATTGCCAGGTGAGGGAAGTCGGCACGACTTTTTAGCCGGAGGGGAGACTTATTTATTGAGTGCGAGCGCCAATGCAACAACACTTATGATAAAAGCCATCAGAGCAAGTCCGTTACGCTCCCAGAAGTTGCTTTCTTCATAGAGCTCTTCGAAATTGTCTGGGGCTTTCATGTTTAATATACGATCAAGCTCTTTGCTTCCGTCCACTTCGATATGATCTGTAGGCTTGACGGCTCCAAACCAGGTAAGCTCGACTTCAGCTTTATCTGGTTCATTGTGGACAACGATGGACTGCAAGTTCTCGTCTTTCTGAAAAGCAGCCAGCACATCTTCAACAGTCATAGGCTGCGTACTGACTTCCTTAACGAAACGTCCGTGCCAATCACGCTTTTGGTCTTTTCTCATAGCTTGCTCCGTCTGGTGTAATGATATTATGTTCATTCTTGTTTGAACCGATCGGGATATCTTCTCCAAGCTGCTTAGGATCAAGCACCTTTGCTTTCCAATCTGTAATGAAATCGATCATAAGATGCGGATTCCAGTGACCATGACAATGGTTCGCGATATGACCAAGCATATTATCCCTGGCAGCTTTCTCATTCTCGGGAGAAGCTGTAACGTATGCATTCCAGTGATGCATGTTCAGCAGGATAGCTTCAGATGCCCAGATGATATTGTGGGCGATCTCCTGCTGTGTAAAAAGAAAGTCTGTGAGTTTCGACATTGATGTCTCCTGCGGGTTGTTATCCCTACAGTAGCATCAATCCTCTTTCATAGCCAGGAAGCTAGGAGCACGAAGAGCGCCGCTTGGAAGCTGCTCCTGAGAAGTTAACCTTGCTGTGCGCCCAATATAATTATCAGGATTAGCCAGCATGTCCTTCAGCATATCATGTGAAAACCCGGTACCTACACGAGCTCTAAGATAGGGCTTATCTGGCAGACTGTAAATAAAACCGCCAGCACGAGGAACACCTTTTGTATCAGCAGGGAAGATCCCTTCAATACGTGCATCAAAGTCTTCCTTGTTTTTGCTTTTCAATGGACGCTTTCCTGGCT
>Ga0310690_10006457_pt1 | contig 15407 bp, 9 predicted proteins | sample AusTroGonzalo_MG_2_FD_207661 | JGI IMG/M metagenome (GOLD analysis project Ga0310690, IMG submission 207661) | Bovine rumen microbial communities from tropical cattle in Woodstock, Queensland, Australia - Gonzalo_04 (v2) (version 2) | ecosystem: Host-associated > Mammals > Digestive system >... | reverse complement strand
TCCTCCAGCCCCGCCGCCGAGAGGGGGCGACCGAAACGCGCCTCGAGTCTCTTCACGGTGTTTTCCGTCCGCCGGTGCGCGGCCAGCGCGCTTCCGAGAAAGAAGACGTACGAAAGCGCGAGGAGGACGAGAAGGATCTTCGTCGGAAGATTGAAAACTTTTTCAAAGGGCATCCGCGCACCGAGAGCGCAGAACCGGGCGGTCAGCAGATAGGAACCGGCCAGCAGCAAAATCCCCGCGACGGCGAAAACAAGCGGTCCCGCCGCATCGACGATCCGGGCGCAGAAAAAGTCGGTCTCGCCCGACCAGAACGTATATTTGACACATCCGCCGAGAAGATATTGCCAGCGGAGGCCGATGGATCCCAAAGTCAGGGCAAAACAGCCGATCGCGGCGAGAAGGGTGAGGATGCGGGCGGCGGCGAGAAGCCAATGGCGGCGGTATGCCGCAGCTCCGGACAAAAGAAAGCCGACCTCGAGGATCAGCGCGTACAGGAGCAGAGAAAAGCAAACCTTGACAACTCCGAGGAAGACAGGGCCGTGGCAGAGATAAGCTCCGGCCGCTCCCGGCAGGATCCAGAGGGCCGCGAACAGCAGCGTCCAGCCCGTCACCACCCCCGGTGCCGGCGTTTCGACGAAAAACAGTTTTTTCAAAAACGCTTTCATACCGACCTCCCTTTTTTCTGCTGCTCAGTTATCGCTCCGCCGTCACCGTGACAAACGGACGTCTACGGACTTTTACGGACTTCTACGGAGAAGGCCGAAACGGGAAAAACCTCCCCGCACCTGCGGGCGCCCCGCTCGCGTCCCGTGGGCAAAGTGTGCCGTCGAGACGTTCCTCGCCCGTCACCTGCCCTCGTGGGGAACAGGGCCTGACCAAAAAACAAACCCCATGTCGTATAATATCGCCGAAATCCGCAAAAGTCAAGCAAAATCCGCCGTCGTCCCATAAAAAACCCGTCCGTTCACCAGATAGACGGGACTGCCAAAAGCCGCATCGATGAATTTTTGACGGATCGCAAAAAAGACAGACGGGGTAATTTGAGGGTGCTGCCCGCAGCGGCAACACCCGAAAATGCCCCCCGACTGGACTTTTGCGAGACACAAAAAGGCGTGACGGGACTTTTGGCAGTCCCGTCGATATGGCCCTTTTCGCCGCAAGTCAACTTGAAAAATCATGATTCGGCGGTATATTGCATGGCAGGAGACCGGAGACGAAAAATGTGTCGACTTGACAGATTGCATCAGCTGAAGACCGAGATCTATCGGATCGCAAGACAACACAACGCCCGAAAGGTGTACGTGTTCGGTTCCTGCGCCCGCAAGGAGGAGACGCAGGAGAGCGACGTCGATCTTCTCGCCGATTTCGATGACAGCGCATCTTTGTTCGATCAGGTCGCGCTGCGGCTGGCCCTCGAGGAGACCTTGAACTGCAAGGTCGATGTGATTCCCCTGTCTTCGCTGGCCGACCCCGTTTTCGGTCCGATGGCAAAAAAAGACATGGTGCTTTTATGACCGATGACGATCTGCGTATCGACCATATCCTGAATGCCATCGGGAAAATCACCGACGCGACGGCGGGTACCCGGGAGGAATTTCTCGCTTCCGTTTTGAAACGGGATGCCGTCTCATACAATTTTCTGGTCATCGGAGAAGCCGCAAACCGAATTTCTGAGGCGACGCGCGCGGCCCACCCGGATATCCCCTGGAAGTGATCATCGGGATGCGGAACGTGCTCATCCACGATTACGTCCAGACCGATTACAAACTGGTCTGGGAAACCGCCCGGAACGATTTGCCGAAACTCCGGGCGCAGCTTCTCGCGGCCAAGTCTTCCCGGTGATCCCGGTCCCCTGACAGCGGCCCGCGGGACTCGCCGACGCCCTGTCTCTCTTCAAAACACGCCGCTTTTTTTGAAAAAGGGTGAGGGTCCGGGAGAGGCGGGTGGCACCCGCGGGCGGGCAACGGCGCGTTGCCCTGGCGGGGACGCGCCGGACAGCATACAAACCCGCTCACCCTGCGGCCCCCCGAAGGGCAAGGCCGCAGCTATCCCGGAGCCGACGTTCGGCTTTTTCTCGTGAAAAAAAGTTTTTCCCCTCTCCCGCGCTCCCATCACGCTTTGTTTTCAGCGGCTATTCGTCGCCGAGGTATTTGCCGGGGAGGAGGTAATTTGTGATGTCGTCGCGGACGGCGTCTTCGAGGGAGGTGGGGGGGGTGGTCCAGCCGAGGGCGCGGAGTTTATCCATTTCGGCGCAGGTGTAGTACTGGTAGCGGTCGCGGAGGTGTTCGGGCATTTCGATATACTCGATCTCCACGGGTTTGCCCAAAGCGGAAAAGGCGGCGGAGGCGAGTTTGTTCCAGCTTTCGGCCTTGCCGCTGCCGATGTTGAAGAGACCGGAGGCGGAGCTGTTGAAGAGGAACCACATCATTTTGACGGCGTCCTTGACGTAGAGGAAGTCGCGGAGCTGTTCGCCGTCGGCGTATTCCTTTTTGTAGGACTTGAAAAGCCTCATTTTCCCGCAGGAGGTGATCTGTTCGAAGCAGCGGAGCACGACGCTGCGCATCTCGCCCTTGTGGCGTTCGTTGGGACCGTAGACGTTGGAGAACTTGCACCCGACAAGCTGGTCCAGCCAGCCGCGGCGTTTGGCGTAGAGGTCGAACATCTGTTTGCTGTAGCCGTACATGTTCATGGGGCGGAGTTTCTCGATGGCGCTCTCGTCGTCCCTGTAGCCGCAGGAGCCGTCCCCGTAGGTGGCGCAGCTGGAGGCGTAGATCATGCGGATATAGTTGCGCACGCAGAAGTCGGCGAGCTTGGCGGTGTACCTGAAATTGTTGGCGACGAGGTAGCTTGCGTCGCGTTCGGTGGTGGAACTGCAGGCGCCGAGGTGGAAAACGCCGTCGATCTTCTGGCCGGAGAAATAGTTGCGGTCCAGTTTTTCGAGGAAGTCGTCCTTTTCCATGTAGTCGTCGTAGCGCAGGGGGGCGAGGTTCTTCCACTTGTCGGAGTTCCCCAGGTGGTCGACGACGAGGATGTCGTCGATGCCGTTGCGGTTGAGTTCCCAGACGACAGCGCTGCCGATGAGGCCGGATCCGCCGGTGACGATGAACATGTGATGCACTCCCTGATTGATGTTATGCCGATGCGCGCGGCGGCGTCAGAAATATTTGCGTTTATCCCCGTCGCTGTCGAATGTGCCGGCGGCCTTGGAGGCCATCTCGTTGCCCTTCTGCCAGTGGGGGGATTCCAGCCCGACCAGGCGGGCCTGGATGGAGAAGCCGGTCTCCCAGTCGTGGTCGTCGTCTCCGGAGTCGCGGGAGAAGGAGAAGGCGGCGATGACCTCCCAGCAGTGGAAGGTCCGGGCCACCATGAAGGAGACGGAGCTGAAGCTGCCGTCGATGACGTCGTAGCTACAGCGGACGGCGCCCCGGGTACGGCGGTCGGGGGTGATGGGGAAGGCGATCCCGGCGGAAACGAGTTCGTTGGCGTCTTTGAAATACTTGTCGAAGAAGCCGCCGGCGTCCATCTGATAGAGCGTGGAGCCCATGGAGTAGGTGCTTCGGGCGGCGTAGGGCCGGTTGTAGGTGTAGGAGAAATTGATCTTGACGTCGTCGATGGGCTCGTAAGTGAGGCTGGCGTTCCAGCGGTTGAGCCAGCGGCCGTTGAAGCCGGGACGCCCGCCGGACCGTCCCCGGCGGTCGACTTCGGGGACCTGGTCGTTGTTGCCGCCGATGTCGGCGATGAGCGAAGTGCTCAGGGTCAGGCGGTCGATGGGCGAAGCGGTCAAAGTGGTGCAGAAGTTGCCGATGCGGTTGAACTCATCGATATTGCCGAAGCCTTTGGCATTTTCGAGGTAAAGATCCCAGTAGTTCTCCATGGAGAAGTAGTTGCGCACGCGCCGGTCGCTTTCCCGGGTCTGCAGGCGGTTCTCCAGGCCGAAGCGGAAGAAGTGCTGGCGTTCGATGCGGTCGGTGTCGTCGAAGTAGAAGAGGTAGTCGCGGTCGGTGGAGGGCGTGCCGATCCAGGTGTAGTTGATGTAGGGGCGCATGATGTGTCTCAATCCGTCAAGCCGGAGGAAGGGGACGCGCACATCGTCCCAGGTGTTGTGGATCTTGGTCGAGGCCTCGAATCCCAGTTCGCCCAGGGAGCGGACCCGCACGCCGCCGTCGCGGTCGTAGTTGCGGTAGCTGACGTTGCTGATATTCTGGGGATCGGCGGCGATGAACATGGTCAGAAGGTCGTTGGTGGAAACGGCGCCCTCCGTGGAGTTGCTGTAGGCGGTCATCTTGAATCCCGCGCGGGGGACCACGGTCAGCCAGTCCAGGCGGATCGGGAAGTACAGGAAATGGGTGGTGTCGAAACGGAAGGCCTGATAGTCCCGGAGGACGTTGTTGACCGGGTTGTGGCTGCCGTCGTAATCGAAATCGAAATCGATCCACTTCATGCGGTTGTACGAGGCGTCGAAGTCACCCTGATAGTAGAAGTTGGTGCCGAAGATCTCCTGCCGGGGGATGTCGAGCCGGACTTCCGGCAGTTTTTCGGAGACGGTGTAAAAGGAGTTGACCCGGGGCCGGAAGAGGATGGAGGCGCTGAAGTGGTCGAACTGCTGCTCCAGCGCGGCGTAGGTCGCGGGCTGGGGATTGGCGTTGTAGCGGTGAGAGAAGAAGTCGCGGACGAAATAGAGGTCGCTTGCGTACTCGAAGGCTCCGCGGAAGTCCAGCCGGGGGGTGATGTGGGTCACGTTGCTGATCCTGAAGTCGAAGCGGCCGTGGGGGACTTTGAGGCGGTACTTGTCGTAGTCGTCGGTCTCGTAGGGACGGAGATCGTAGATGCTGTAGGCGAAGAAGTCCGTCCGGCTCTGCTCGGAGACGATGTCTCCGGTGACGCCGTAGCCGAAGCCGCGCTTCTGGTAATAGTCACCGTGGAGCCGGAAGCCGCTGTTCGGATATTCGGTCAGATTGAAATACTTGGAAAGGGCCAGGTAGTATCCCCAGCTGCTGGATTTGCCGAACTGGATGCTGAACAATCCGGGGGAGACATCCTTGGGCTTGTAGAACACCGGCAGCCACAGGAGGGGGACGCCGTAGACCTTGGCCACGCCGTTGAAAATGAGCACGGAGTGGTCGCCGGGATCGGTGACGATGGTCTTGGTCCCGAAGAACTCCGTCTCCCGGGGCATGAGGCGGACCCTCTTGGCGGCGATGGCGTAATGGGCATTGTCGTGTTCGAGGTAGGAGCAGCTGCTGATCTCGGCTTCGCTGGCCTCGATGGCGCCGTCGGGGCGTCTCTCGGCGGACTTGGCCCGGCAGACGAAAGTGGCGTACCTGGCGCTGACGCCGTCGAACCGGAAGTAGCCAGAGGAGAGGTTGCCGACCAGCCGGTCGGCGCTGATGTTGTCGGTGGTCCGGGTAATGGTGACTTTGACCTGCTGGCGGCCCCAGATGTCGCCCTTGACGCCCTTGATCTCCACGAGGGTCCCGGGAAGCCGCTCCAGGGCGGCGAGTTTGTCGGGATCGACGACCTCGTCCTTGTGCTGCCACGCGATGAAACGCACGTGGCCGGAGGCCTCGATGTCCTGATTTTCGATGTTGATGACGGCCTGGTCGGCAAAGATTTCGAGGTCCCCCAGGGGGATGTGGATCCCGCCCCTGACGATGATGTTGCGTCCGACGATGCTCCAGCTCCCCGCCCGGACGTACTTGAAGAGAAGGCCGTTCTCGGAGATCTTGCGGATATCGAACGCGGAGGCGGAAAATCCGGCGCACAGGCCGAGAAGGAGGGCTCCGGTCAGAAGACGCGACAGGGATTTTCTCACTTTTTCCACGCCTCGAACCGGGATCGGATGAACTCGATGATCTTGCGCTGCTGCTCCTGGCCGTTGCCGGTGATCTCAAGGGGAGGAGCAAATTCGAAACGCACGTCTTTCTCCGGGTGGACCGGTCCCAGATCCCGGAGGAACCGCCCCAGCTCGATGAAATCGGTCTTGAGGGCGAAGGGGACGACGGGGACTCCGGCGGACTTGGCCAGTTTGACGCCGATGGTGTTGAACTTTTCGGGATCGAACTGGTCGCTGCGGGTGGCCTGCGGGAAAACGATGATGGAGCGTCCGGCCTCGAGGACCTTTTTTCCCTCGGTCAGGACGGTGCGGAGATCCTCGCGGGGGTTGGTCCGGGTCACGGAAATGGTGTGCAGGGTCCGCATGATGTCGCTGAAATAGGGGACCCTGTTCAGAGACTCCTTGACGATGAAGGAAAAATCGACGTACTCCCGGGCGATGGCGTGGAAGACGGCGGTCTCCAGCAGGCTCATATGGTTGCCGACGAGGACCGCCGGGCGCCCGTTGAGGGCCCGGAGATTGTCCAGTCCCCGGAGCCGGACCTTGCACCCGCATCTCTCCAGGAGACGGATGTTGCGGTTGGAGAAGTGGATCTGCTTGTTTTTGTCCAGCGTCCCCCGCTTGGCGCATCTCCCGGAAAGGATGAATATCCAGAAATTGACCCCGTAAAAGTACCATCTGCTGCGCAGCATCAGCCTGAACAGCAGAGAGACCGGCGTTCCTTCCGGCGTGTCGTAACTGTCAACATCCTTGAAAAGGTATTCGGACTCCATCTTTCCGACCTGAAAAATAACGGGATACGACCCCATTATTATAATGTATCACCGTTTTGCCGTTTTGGCAAGTCGAAAGAAGCGGTTCACCGTCCGGCGCCGTACCGGAGAAGGACGAAGGCGGGCAGACCGGGGATGCCCCATTTTTCGAGAAGGGCCGAGATCCGTCCGTCGGAGAAGGACTCGGCCCGGAACTCGATCACCCGGAAAGGCGCAAGGCGGGCGGCCACCGCGGGGTCGGCCAGGACCCGATTCATGGCCCGGCAGTTTTTGCACCACGAGGCCTGAAAATCGACGATCACATCTTTTTTCTCCGCGGCGGCGGCGGCCAGGGCGCTGTCGAAACGTCGCAGTTCCGCGTCGGCGTTCCAGGCCTGCGGACGCAGTTCCCAAGCCGTGCGGGCATACCAGAGCGCCGCGCAGAAGATGATCCCCGAAAACACGTATTTGATCCAGACCATGAATTTTCCGGGGCGGGGAAGGACGGCCAGTCCCGCCCCCGCCAGGGGCCAGGGCAGCGCCATGCCGATCCCCAGCAGGAAAGGCAGGATCAGCGCCGGGGCTCCGATGCGGGAATAACGCTCCGCCGCCAGCAGCAGCACGCTGACCGCCACCGGGGCCACGCAGGCGCCCGCCAGCAGCGCCGAAACGCCTCCCGTCACGAAGGCCGTCACGAGGTCCCCCTTCCCCGGCGTCCCGGGACGGAACCGCGCCGAAAACCGGGAAAAGTCCAGGGCGAAAACACCGCTCATGGCCAGCGCGAGGAGCAGGAATATGACGGCGATGACGATGTTGAAGATCATGGAGCTCTGGAGCGCACCGAAACGGGCCCCGGCGAAGATGACCGCAAGTCCGAGGACACCGTAGACGGCCGTCATGCCCGCGCCGTAGAGGAGGCCCCGCAGGAACCCCCGCCGCCCGGACTTGCCCCCCGCGCCGATGATGGCCAGCGTGACGGGGATCATCGGCAGGATGCACGGCGTGAGATTCAGCCCCAGACCGCCCAGCAGAGCCAGTCCGGCCAGGGCGAGAAAGCCCAGCCGGGCCCCGGCATCGGTCTCCTCCGGAGGCGCGGAACTGCTTCCGTCAAGCCACGCCAGAAATGACGGAACGGCGTGATATCCCGTCAATTTCCGCACGAACGTGTATCCGTCAAGGGAGACGGGCAGCAGGGGAACCTTATCCTCAAGACGTTTCAACGGCGTGTTTTCAGGCAGAAGATCGACCGTTTCGGGCATGAAGCACATGGCGGCGTCCTCTCCGTCACTTTTCCGGCAGCCCTGAAAATTGACGGATGCTTTGACGAAAGGTCCGTCATTTTGAAAGACCCACGTCCGGCGTCCGGCGGGATAGACTTCGACGGAGCCGAACATGTCGTCGGCGACGATCTCCCCCTTGGGAAACACGGCGGGGGGGATGACCTTCCCCGCGGCGTCCCGCACATCGAAAACCAGCGTGCTCCGGTAGAAATAATGCCCGGGGGCGATGTCCGCCGTCACCAGCAGACGGTTTTCCCGAATTTGGGCGCGCCACGTGAAGGGGCCGCCCCACAGAGCCGCCGTCAGACAAAAAGCCGCCGCCGCGAGAAAAATTTTCATCGGCATCCACCTCCCGGGAACAAAATAACCGTTTTTTCCGGAAAATCAACCCTCCGGCACAGACGAAGGAGCGCCGGGCTCCCGTGACTCACGGGAACCGCGGCGCTTGTTTTCGAACTTCAGGAAGCCTGCGGGAGACCTACTCGGCCGCCTGGACCTCCGCCTGATGCTTGGCGATGATCTCGGAGGCGACGTTGCCGGGAACCTGCTCGTAGCGGGCGAGTTCCATCTCGAAGGAGCCGCGGCCCTGGGTGATGCTGCGCAGCTCGGTGGCGTACTTGTGCATCTCGGCCATGGGGACCTCTGCCTGAACGACCTGAAGACCTTCGTCCATCTCCATGCCCAGCACCCGCCCGCGCTTGTGGTTGAGGTCGCCGGTGATGTCGCCGAGATAGGAGTCGGGGATGTGGATCGAGACCTTCATGATCGGCTCGAGCAAGATGGGCTTGGCGTTGGCGATGGCCTCGCGGAAGGCCATCCTGCCGGCGATTTTGAAGGCCATTTCGTTGGAGTCGACGGGGTGATACTTGCCGTCGTACACGGCCACGCGGATCCGCTCCATGGTACAGCCGACGAGGGGACCGGAGGTCATGACCTCGGCGACGCCCTTCTCCACCGCGGGGATGAAGTTCTTGGGGATGCTGCCGCCCACGACCTCGTTGGCGAATTCGAAGCCGGCCTCGTTGTAGGAGATGCGCAGATAGACCTCGGCGAACTGTCCGGCGCCGCCGGTCTGCTTCTTGTGCCGGTAGTGGCCTTCGCCGGTGGTGGTGATCGTCTCGCGGTAGGGCACCTTGGGCGTGGAGAGGATCGCCTCGACCTTGTACTGGTCCTTGAGACGGTTCACGGTGATGCCCAGATGCTGGTCGCCCATGCCGGAGAGCAGGACCTCGTGGGTCTCGTCCTCGCGGGTGAGGGTGATGGTCGGGTCGCACTCGATGATCTTGCGCAGACCGGTGGCGATCTTCTCGTCCTCGCCGGACTTGGCCGCGGTCACGGCGCAGGACATGACGGGCTTCGGGAACTCGATGCCGGGCAGCGGCTTGACGCTGCTGCTGCCGGCGAGGGTGTCGCCCACGTGGGTGTCCTTGAGTTTCGCCACGGCGAAGATGGTCCCGGGCCCGGCCTCGGGGATGGAGCTCTGCTGCTTGCCGTTGACGCTGAGCAGCTGGCCGAGGCGTTCCTTGCCGTTCTTGCTGACGTTCCACACGTCGGAATCGGGCTTGAAGGTGCCGGAGACCGTGCGGATGAAGGCCAGCTGGCCGCTGAAGGGATCGTTGATGCTGCGGAAGACGATGCCGAAGGGCTCGCCGCTCTCGCTGACGTTGGAGGGACCGCCGGCCAGAGGCACGTACTCCAGAGGCGTGGGGAAGATGTCGACGATGGAGTCCATGAGCTCGGTCATGCCGATGTCCTTGACGGCGCTGGCGGCGAAGACCGGGATCGTGCTCCCGGCAATGACGCTCTTGCGCAGACCGGCGCGGATCTCATCCTCGGAGAGCTCTTCTCCGTCCAGATAGCGCTCCATGAGGGACTCGTCGGTCTCGGCGATGGCGTCCATCCACAGGGAGCGGCACTCGGCCACGTCATCGGCGATGTCGGCCGGGATGTCCTTGTCGAAGAGCACGTTGACGACTTTCGAGAAGTCCGCGGCGTTGCCCACGGGCCAGTAGAGGGGGATCACCACGTTGGCGCCGTGGTTCTTGCGCATCTGCTCCAGAACGGCCTTGAAATCGGCGCGGTCGCGGTCCATGCGGCTGACCAGACCGAAGCGGGGGATGTTGCGGGCCTTGGCCAGTTTCCAGGCGCGGGCGGTCCCGATCTGGGGGCCGTCGATGGCGTCCACCAGCACCAGCGCGGCGTCCGCGGCACGGACGCTGGCCACGTACTGACCGATGAACTCGCCGTATCCCGGGGTGTCGACGAAGTAGAACTGCGTGTCCTTCCACTTGCAGTTCATGGACGTGGCGTAGATGCTGGCCTGACGGGCCTGTTCGTCGGCCATGTAGTCGCTGACGGTGTTTTTCGCGTCGATGCTGCCGATGCGCTGAATGACGCCGCCCTTGCGGAGCAGCTGGTCGCAAAAAGTGGTTTTCCCGGATCCCGAATGACCGGCGATGACGAAATTCCTGCATTTCAAGGCGTCAGCCATGATTTCCTCCCTGTTTTTTGTTGAAAAAGCCGATAGGCATTCGTCGCGTCATTGACTATAGCAGTGGAGGAAAGATTTGTCAAGCGTTTTCCACCAGTTTTTTTCAATTTTGTCCCGGCTGCTCCTGGGAATTGATCCTCAGGTTTTCCAGGCGCAGGGCTTCGGCTTCTTCGGCGGCGGTCTCCCAGGCCTGTTCGGTCGCGGCCAGCTCCTTTTCCACGGCGGCCAGTTCGCGCTTGAGGGCGGCGAAATCCAGCTTCATGCCGCTAGCGAGCTTGGCGATGAGGACCTTCTTCTTTTCGGACGTTTCGTCCAGCTGTTTCTCCAGCGCGGCCAGTTTTTCCTTCGCCTGCCGGTACTGTCCGGAAATGGCCTGTCTCGCCTGAGCCCGGGCCCGGCGGCGGTCCTTGGCAAGCCCGCCGGAGGAGGGAGCCCCGCTCCGCAGGTCTTCCGGCTGCGCCGCCGGTCCCGACTGACCGGATTTCTCCAGGTAGTAGTCGTAGCCGCCGAAATACTTTTTCACGGCGCCGTTCTCCAGAGAGAAGACGGTCCCGGCCACGCCCCGGACGAACTCGATGTCGTGGCTGACGAAGCACACCGTGCCCGGGAACTCCCGCAGGGCGTTCTGCAGAAGCTCCCGCGCGGCCACGTCCAGATGGGTGGTGGGTTCGTCCAGCACCAGCAGGTTGGGCGGGTTGACGAAAATCCGGGCGAACTGCACCCGGATCTTCTCTCCGCCGGAGAGGACTTTGCACAGTTTCGACGCGGCGTCGCCCGAAAAACCGAAGGAGCCCAGCACGTTCATGAGGTTCGCCGTGGAGGCCCCGGCGGGCAGGGCCTGCCGGACGGCATCGAAAACGCTCATGCCGTCGGCGTCCAGATCGGAGAACTCCTGCGCCTGATAGCCGATGACGCTGTGATGCCCCGGCACGACCCGTCCCGCCAAAGGCTTGAGACGCCCGGTCAGCAGCTTGAGCAGCGTCGTCTTGCCCCGGCCGTTGTAGCCGATGAAGGCGCATTTTTCTCCGGCGTCGACGGCAAGATCCAGATCCCGGAAAAGCAGACGGTCCGGTTCGTAGCCGAAGGTGACGTGCTCGAACCGGAAGGCCTCCGTGCCGCCGGGCGGGGGCGCCGGGAAGCGGATCACGCCCCGGTATTCCAGCGCGTCGGGCAGGGTGACGTCCTCGATCTTATCCAGTTTCTTCTGCATGCTTTTGGCCAGGGCCGCCTTGGTGCTCTTGGCCCGGAAGCGGTCGATGACGCGCTCCATCTGCTCTTTTCTGCGGTCGGTGTTCTTTTTGGCGGCCTCCAGCATTTTCATGCGGTTCTCCCGCTCGGAGCGGTAGAGATCGTACCCGCCGGGATAACGGGTGACGGTCCCGGCGTTGACTTCGAAGGTGACATCCGTGAGCTTCCTCAGCAGGAACCGGTCGTGGGAGATCAGAAGAAGCGTGCCGGCAAATCCCGTCAGGAACCGGCAGAGCCACTCCACCGCGGGGACGTCGAGGTAGTTGGAGGGCTCGTCCAGCAGCAGGACGTCCGGATGGGAGATCAGCACCCGCGCCAGGGCCGCGCGCATCTGCCAGCCGCCGGAAAATTCGCCCAGCGGACGGTCGAAGGAATCCACGGGGAAGCCCAGGCTGGAGAGGGCCTGCCGGGCTTCGAGGTCCAGATGGTAGGCCCCCAGGTGCTCCAGCCGGGTCTGGAGGACCCCGTGCTCCCGGAGCAGGGAATCCCGGACGTCGTCCCCGCAGTCGCCGGCCAGAAGCGTCTCGATCTGAGAGAGCCGCTTTTCGCAGTCGTGGAGCTCGGGTATGGCGTCGGCCGTGAACGCCGCCAGGGGCCGTGGCGCGTCGGCCGGATCGATGTGCTGGCGCATGACGCCCAGCCGGTGGTCCCGGGGGATGACGACGCTGCCGGAATCGGGCGTGACGCTTCCCGTGATGATGCCGAAGAGCGTGCTCTTGCCCGCCCCGTTGGGACCGACGATGCCCGCCCGTTCACCGTCGTTGACCCTGAACGAGACGTTCCGGAGGATGTCCTCCCCCGCGTAGCTTTTGGTGACGTTCCGAAAATCGATCATGACGGCCTCAGGGCTGCAGAAATGCGGAGGGCGGCAGCTCCGCCACGTAACGGAAGCCGATGTCGCGGTCCCCGGAAACGGTGTACTGGATCATCCGGGGATCCGCCGGGGAACCGGCCGAGAAGGAGCCTCCGACGACCTGACGGGCCTCGCCCTGACGGTCCAGCAGCAGCTCACGGATGCCCTCCGGAGCATCGGCCATTCCGAAGACCGAGACGCCCCGTTTCCCCGGCGCGCCGGGAAGGGCCGGATGACCGGCGTCGGCAAAGCGGAAGGCCGCCTTCTGCCACTCCCTCAGCTCCGGCAGACGGATCTTCATATTGCGTTTTTTGCCCAGCCAGCGGCAGTAGGCCTCGGCCGACCCGGCGGATATGCCGGTGACGGGACGGGCGAGCCGGTCGGGCGCGGCGTTCCGGGCGGTGCCCCGGGGGATGTGACGCGCCTGCTCCCGGGGAGGCAGCGATCTCAGAAACTCCAGATACGCGCCGAGAGAAACTTCGTTCCGGGAGATCAGGAAGGGCGCGACGCTCCCCCCCGGCCCGAAATGGACGAGATCCCGGACCGGGACCTCCCCCCTGCCCACATAGCAGAGATCCGGCGGGATCTCCCGGGGGAACCCGGGCGCGAGCTCGGTGCTCCGGCCCGACTGGATCTGCACGGGAAAGAAAAATTCGTTTTTTCCGTCGGTGAAGCGGACGACACAGGCTCCGGCGGCAAGGGGCACTTCCGCGCCGGGAGCCTTCGGCGTGTCGGTCCCGGCGTCGCCGGCGGAGAAGATCTCCATGCGCCAGCCGGCCTTCCGGGGCAGCTCCGCCCGGAGGGAACCCCGGCGGGCCTCGGCGAGACGCACGAGCCGCAGGAGTTCGGGATCGTTCTTCAGAACTTCGATGTAGAGGGCTCCCCAGCGTTTCCGGCAGTCCTCCATGGCTTCCAGAAGCTGCTGGTCGTCGCCCGTCTCCCGGTAGAGCGTCAGCACGTTGCGGAAGATCTCCCGCGCCAGAACGACCCGGGGAGAGCGGTCGCTGCCCCGGGGCAGCAGCGAGAGGGAGCTCAGTGCCAGAGCGCCGGCGTTGGAGGCCAGCGCGGTGTATTTGTTGACGTCCCGGTAGAGGGAGAAGCGGTCGGTGTAGCCGAGACCGCCGTCGTTTTTCAGTCTCCGGAAGCACCGGCGGACCCGGACGGCGTACTCGAAGGCGCTGGACGCGTTGTATTCGGCGATCCGGAAATGGGCCGCCATCTCCCGCTCCGCCTTCAGCTGGGTGTAGACGCCGAAACCGCCCACGCCGATGATCAGCGCCGCCAGGGTCCCGGGAACGATGGGATGACGCGACAGCCATTTGCCCCAGCGGTAGACGGGCGAGGGGGAATAGGCGCGGACGGGGTAGCCGTCCAAATAGTTCTGGATCTCGTCGACCACGTCGCTCACGTGGGCGTAGCGCCGGGAGGGATTCCGGGACATGGCTTTGCAGCAGATCGCCTCCAGTTCCCGGGGGACGGGCTGTTTCGCGGGGGCCGCCTTCCGGGGCGGCGTGAAGCGGCCCGCGATCACCTGCCGCACGACCTTCTCCTGAGGCAGCCCCTCGAACGCATAGGGCGCCGCCCGCCAGGTCAGGATGGAGTAGAGGATCGTCCCGAGGGCGTAGACCTCCGACGTCTCCGTGAGCTTTTTTTCCGCGCCGGTCAGGTGTTCGGGGGCCATGAAGACGGGGGTCCCGCCGATGGGCGGTTCGGCGCAGCTCTCCTTTTTTTCGTCGGGAGCGCTTCCCTCCGCGGCGCCGAGGTGGACTTTGCGCCTCTCGGACATGGTGTCCAGTTCGGGACGGTAGCGGGCCATGCCCCAGTCCATGACCAGCACCTCGCCGAACTCCCCGATCATGATGTTGCCCGGCTTGAGGTCGCCGTGGAGAATGCCGTTCCTGTTGGCGAAAGAGACGCCGTTGCACGCGGCGAGGAAGATGTTGACCAGCCGCCGCAGGGTGTAGCGCCGGGCGTACCCCTTGTGGTTTTCGGAGAGCTTGCGCACAACCTCGCGGAGCGTCTCGCCCCGCACCCGCTTCATGGAAAAAAACACGCCCTCGTCGTCGAAGACGCCGAGCCGGTAGACCGGGACCACGTTGGGGTGGTCGATCTGGGCGGTGGCCCGGGCCTCGCGGATGAAGGCCTCGATCCGCTCCCTGCTGTATTTGTACTGGGGGCGGAGAATTTTGATGGCGACCTCGCGGTCGGTGCCCGGTTCGTTGCCCGAGAAGACCGCACCGACGCCGCCGAGCCCGATGGGGCGGACGCCCCTGTAATTGCCCATCTTCTCGTCGTCGGGGATCCCCAGGGCGCGGCGCAGTTCTCCGGCGGAAAACCGGATCTCGCCGGAGGCGCTCCCCTGAACGATGGTCCTGTCGTCTCCGCCGGGACCGGTCCCCGGATCCGCGGAGGAGGAGGGTCCGCTTTTTTCTCCGGGGGGAAGGGGGTCTCTCATCTGCCGCGTTTCGCCTTGAGGTTCATCGCCGTGATCTTCGCGTCGATCGCCCGGACGCGGTCGGCGAATTCGATATAGCCCTTGCCGGCCTCTTTGAAAAGCCTGATCTTTTCGGGATTGTCCCAGGCCTTTTCATCCTCGAAGACGAAGACCTGTGCCGTATTCTTGCGGCCGATGTCGGCGGTCTGCTCCCCCACGACGATGCCGACGAAGCCGCCCTCGCCGGTCATGACGAAATCCCCCGGCTCGGCCTTGAGTTCGCTGCCGGTGCCCCGGACGGCGTTGCGGATGAGCAGACTCCCCGTGCGGGAGAAGAGATCGTAGGAACATCTGCCGCCCAGTTCGGCGCACTCCCGGCCGAAGGAGCGCGTCTTGAAGAGGTAGAGCCGCTGGATCCCCCGCTTGGCCAGTTCCTTGCGGGTGATGACTTCGAGGGGTTTGGCCCCCGGCAGAGACACTTCCAGGGCGGCGACGCGCTGTTCCGAGGGGAGCGAA
>Ga0310690_10006456_pt1 | contig 15407 bp, 14 predicted proteins | sample AusTroGonzalo_MG_2_FD_207661 | JGI IMG/M metagenome (GOLD analysis project Ga0310690, IMG submission 207661) | Bovine rumen microbial communities from tropical cattle in Woodstock, Queensland, Australia - Gonzalo_04 (v2) (version 2) | ecosystem: Host-associated > Mammals > Digestive system >... | reverse complement strand
GTGCGCCCGTCGCCCGAACCGTTTTCGGCAAGAAAGTGAAAAATCAGGAATTGTTGTAAGATGCCTTCAATGAACGACATGCAGAAAGAAGAGGAAGTTTCTTCTCCGAAGGAGAAGAAAACGACCAGAAAAACCACACGGAAGACCACGACCAAATCCGTGGCGAACAAAGTGAAAATCAAGGAGTTGAACTGCTCTGGCTCTGAAATCGCCTACGTCATCGGAGTGACGACGGCGGCGATAACGCAGATGGAGCAGACCAACACCATCCACCGAAACGAGGACGGTACATTCAATCTGGTCGATGCCGTGAGTTCCTACTGCCGTGCGTTGCGCGACAGGAAGAAGGAGAGCAACAAGAGCGAGATAGAATTGGAGACTGCGCAGTACAAGTTGCTCAACCTTAAAATCAAGAACCGTGACTGGCGCATGCAACGGGACAGGCTCATCGCCACGGAGGTTCTGAAAGCTCTTACGGAAGCTGTGGGAGGACTGCGTGAGAAGGCGAAGATGAACCCTGCGTTGTGCGAGGAGTTCGACCACGTTCTCTCCCAGATTGGCAGGATTGACGTGGATTCGATTTCGTTGTTGGTCGAGGGCGACGAGGAGGAGGAAGACGAATGATAGAAGCAGACGAGACCCCGTTCATCGAGGCAGTGAGGAATTTCGCCTTGGCTCAATTCCTGAAATCCGCAAGACCGAGGAAGAAGCAGGACATCATCGACTTTGCGCAGGGCATCGACCTGTCGTATGACGTGACGAGTTCCGCGATTGGCAAGATGGTGTTGCGTCCGTACCAGATAGAGCCGTTGAGGGAGTCCGACAACCCCGACTGCCAACAGGTGTCCCTCATGTGGTCCCAACGTCTTGGGAAAAGCACAATCGCCCGTATATCCATGATGAAGCGCATAGCCGACGGAGAGGGGTTCTCTGGGTTGATGGTGATGCCTAGCGAGGTCATGGCGTCACGCGCTATGGATGATACCGTCAAGCCGTTGTTGTGTCGTATCCCTTCTGTCCGTCAGGACTGGTCTGTGCGTGGCAACGTCAAGAAGGACGGGATACACCTGCCCTCCTCCAACGCCGTCCTGTACGTGTTGGGCGCGTCGAACCAGATTATCGGCTACACGGCGTCATGGACGTACATGGACGAGATAGATTTCGCGCAGACCGTCCAACAGGAGGCGGAGCAGAAGAACATGGACAACATCAAGGCGTTGAGACTCCGTATGAGGACGTTCCAACGCAGGATGATGATATTGTGCTCATCGCCCACTACGGCAGGTGGCGCGATCAACGTCGAATGGAAGGCAGGGAGTCAGGGCGTGTGGCACTGGCGTTGTCTGCATTGTGGGGAACTGTCCCCCACCGACAAATTCGCGTTCTTCCACGAGGACGGGTGGCGTGGATTGCAGTGGTCGAAGGATTCCAACGGCATCATCATCCCAGAGTCCGTCGTATGGATTTGTCCCCATTGTGGTCATGTCCACCACGAGGGCGATGCCAGGGCGATGAACCAGAACGGTTGCTATGTCCACGCCAAGCCGTCCCAGACGTTGCACAGGAGTTTTCAGGCAGGGGCGTTGGCGGCATCCCCCGACCTCTGGACATGGAAGGAACTGGCTGAATGTCAGGAGAACGCGATCGACGCAGACGGCAAGAAGTTCCTCTACAATACGTGCTTCTCACGCCCATACGTACACAGGAAGGAAGGGGACGCAAGCATCGAGGACACCATCAAGGCGAAGATGACGGCGTACCCAGAGGACATCGGGAAGCGCATCTCCATCGTCATCGGTTCTGCCGACCAACAGGCGTCCTTGGAGGGCAAGCACAAGTACTTCACTGCCGTTGTCCGTGCGTACTGCGACGACGGCTCAAGCTACCTCATGGCGAGCCAGACCTGCAACACGCTCGAAGAGCTTGGCGCGATGATGGAGAAGACGTACTACGGTCATCGGGTCGCGCTCTGTCTCGTGGATTCGGGGGGTTTTGAAATCGAGTCCGACCTCCTGCCATACTGCAAGAGCAAATCGTACATGTTCCTCTACAAGGGCACGAGCGCGTCCAAGATAGACAACAAGGACTGGGTTCAGAGCGAGACGGAGAAGAAGTTGTTCCTCGTGTCTGCCCTCACCTACCAGATACGCCTGCTCACGGAGATGTACGCCACCACGCCGAACAGGTGGTGGTTGCCGTTGGAGCCAGACCAGACCTACCTCCAACAAATCATGGCTATGAAGCCGAACACGCGCCAGACGAAGGACATGAACGGGATGAGCTTCGAGAACTGGTGCACGGCGAACGAGAGGAAGGACTTCTGGGACACGGAGAAGATGAACCTCTGCGCCCTTGACATCGCCTGCACGTACCTCCCTGCTTCCGTCTTCCCACAGGGTCACAAGCCGTCGTTCTGGGTCAGGAACCAACTCATCCGCATGGCGCAGAGGAAGAAGCTCCAGAAGTGAATCCAAGATGGTACAATAACGGTGTCGGAAGTAAATAATGCAAAAGCACGATTTTACACGGGGGAAGAACCATCATGGACGACATACGCATAAAGGCGATAAACAATCTAATCAGGAGGCGCAACATCCTCTCTGCGCAGTACGACCAGTTGATGCAGGAGCCTGATTCGTACTCCATAACTGGCGCAGTTTCAGTGACCAACAGGAAAATGGAGACGCTCCGCAAGGAAATCAAGGCTTGCGACGACAAGATTCAGGCGTTGGTCGCGTCAAGAGGTGGTCTGGACGGAATGACCATCAAGATTCCTGATTATCGTGCGCCTTATGAGAATATCGAGGGGGAACTGAATGGCGACATCTAAAAAAAGACAGACCAAGGCAGATTTGCAGAGGAAGAACGAAGCACTCGGAAAACTCATAAGTTTTGTGGCGAGTCGTTCTCTGGTCGCCCGTTATGACTCCCTGCGCCGTGACCCTACTCGGAAGCAACCAGAACTCCGTACTGATTTGTCGGAGACGGAGCAACAATTCAGGGCAGACCGTCGAATCCTCGCCTATCTGCAAGCCGATGATTTGTACGACAACACCTCTTTGCAGGGCACCATCGACACGGCGTGCCGTCTGACCGTCGGGCAAAGGGGTGGTACCCCAATCTTCACGGGCGCAGACAAGGAATTCGCGACCCGTTTCTTCAACAAATGGAAGCGCAACTGTGGCTACAACGAGGGCGAGTCCTATTATGAGATTCTATCCCTGATTATGCGCACGGTCATTCTCCACGGAGACTGCATCGTTTGGATCGACGACAATTTCACTGATTCCAAAATCCGCATCTTCGACGCAGACCAGATTTGCAATGTGGAGACACCAGACTTCAACCGTTGGAAGGCAGAGAACGGTCTTCCAGACCACGCCAGACAGGTTGAGGGTTGCGTAGTAGATGGCACTGGCAAGGTTTACGGCTATTTCGTCACGATGTTGCGTAACCGTTACGCCGTGTCCATCAACGACGCCACGTATCTTCCTGTCGAGACTTGCCGTCGTGTCAGTCTCCACAAGAAAATCACCCAGTACCGTGGGGAGCCGTTGGTTCTTGCCAACCAACAAATCACCGAAGACACTAGGATGCTCCTCCAGAGCGAGGTAGGCGCGGCGAAGTTGGCAAGCGAATTGAGCCTCGTCATCGAGCAACCAGAGGGGTTCGACGCGAATGCCATAAGTTCCTTGCTTGAAGGCTATTCCGACTTGGGTGAATTGACCGAGGGCACGGGGATTTCGCCAGACGACATCGTTAAGCTCGGAGAGGCGTCCAAGCAGGACGAAGCCTCCACGTTCAAGGCATTCGAGGGCAAGTCTGCCATCGCCCAAGTTCCTAGTGGAACGAAAGTCACGAATCTCAACAACGCCCAACGCCCCTCTGCCCCCATCCAGTCATGGGTGGACGTCCTCAACGATAGTAACGGGAAGAGCATTGGAGTGATGAGTTGCCTCGCCCGTGGTCGTGCCGACAATTCATATAGTTCGGGCATGATTGAGCTTGAAATCTCGTGGAAGAGCTTCGAGGAATTCCAGAAGCTCTTGGAGCGTCAGGTCGTCGATTACGCAATGTCTGTACTCCTTCCTCATTCCGAGTACGAAGTGTACTGGGAGAGAAGCGTCGTCATCGACCCAGAGAAGGACGCGAAGGTAGCCGTGATGGAGCTTACTTCTGGCAGGAAGACCTATCGTGACCTGCTTGGTGCTGACTGGAAGAACCAGATGGACGAGCTTGCCGAGGAGAAGAAGTACCTCGAAGAGAAGGGACTGACAAACCTGACGTTCTTCCAGACCTCCAACGGCAACGAATTGAGCGAAATCCAGAACGAGAATCAGGAAAACACGGAGACTGAAAATGAGTAATCTTAATATAAAAGGCGTGATAATGCCAGACTCGTACTGGCTTGAGGACAACGTGGCGACATTGAGCGCGTTCCAACAGGAAATCTCGCAGATTGAGGACGGCATCGACCTCTACATCGACAGTCCAGGTGGGGATGTGATGACATCCAACTCCATGTCTGCCATGCTTGCCGAATGGTGCTTGGCTCACCCGAACGCCAAATGCGCATGTACGCTTGGTGGTCTGTGCGCGTCTGCGGCGGCTAACATCGTGGCGAAGCTCCCGAAGGCGTTCACGGTGTCCTGCCATCCAGACACCCTCTGCATGTACCATTCGGCTTACGGGTTCGTGGAAGGCGGTCCAGACGCCCTCCGTGACAACGCCGTGCTTATGGATTTGGTCAACTCCATCGTCATCAAGAACCTGCTCCAGAAAACGAATCTAGACGAGGAAAGGGTCAGGACTGCGTTCAAGGAAGGCAGGGAGATGTGGTTGGACGGCGAGGAACTCAAGGAATGTGGTCTGGTTGACAATCTGCTCGACGGCGACGCCGAGCATGTCGAACTGAAAGTAAATAATGATACAAAGCAAGGCACGGAGGCTATGAGATATGTCGCCTGTGTCTGCAAGTACGTAAACGCAAAACTGGAGGCGCATATCATGGATGAAGAGAAGAAAGAACCCGTCGCCGAGGAGACGCAGGTTGTGACGGCAGAAACGGCGCAGGAGACCGTAGCCGAGACAGTAGCCGAAATCAAGGCAGAGTGCGACGAAGAGAAGGAGACCAAGGCAGAAGCCGAGGAAGAGGAGCCGAAAGCCGAGGAGACCGAGGAAGAGGAAGAGCCGAAGGCAGAAGAGGAGTCCGAGGAAGTCAAGGCGTTGAAAGCCGAGAACGAATCCCTCAAGGCAGAAATCGAGTCCCTCAAGGCATTGGTCGCCAAGTACAACCCGACTGCCACGCCAGAGAAGACGGTCGAGAGGAAGGATTTCCGTCAGTTGATGAAGGAGATTCCGAGTGGTTTGAGCCAACAGGAGTACGCCAAGCGTTTCTCTGCCCTCAAGAAAGAGCACAAGGAAGAGTATGATGCGTACATGAACGCGCATCAGTATCGTGGATAAGTTCAAACGTATCAGTTATTCGATAGAAAACTAACCAATTAAAAGGAGTTAATTATCATGGGTGACATCATCAGACGTCCAGATTTGGAAGCACAGGTCGTTTCCGTTCCTGATTTCATCGGGGACAAAATCATCCCGTTCTGGGGCAAGCCACAGATCGCGGGCAGATACTACTACCAGAAGTACAAGGCAGACAAAACTGCCCAGTACGGTCGTGACCACGCGGCTCTTGCCGAAATCACCAACAACGTCATCGCGGCTAACGACGACACGTTCAGTTGCACCGAGCTTCGTGCGCGTATCTCTATGGGCTACACGCAGTTGAAGGGCTACAAGGACAAGGATTCTGCCGACCTCGCTATGGGTCGTCTTGCCAAACGCGCATGGTTTAACAAGACCGAGGCTCTCGTAGCCGACGCCATCCTGAACCCGTCCGACGCGCCTGTTGACGGCACGGCAGACCTCGTTTCCACGTTGGACACGGAAATCACGAAAATCCGTGACCTCGGCATCGGTTCCGTCGCACTCGTCCTCTCGAACCACAACAAGGTTCAGTTGAAGGGCAACGCGACCATCGTCGAGCGCATGAAGATGACGGGCGTCCCGACGGGCACGTTCACGGACATCCGTTCCGTCTCCGACGCGCAGTTGGCGGCGGCTCTTGGTTGCGATGAAATCATCACTGGCAAGGACACCATCTGGTACGCTGGTCTGACTGGCGCAGACAAGGACAACGTTGCCATCATCGTCAAGCCGAATGAGGAAATCGACCCTGCCGAGGAAATCCAGTTGGGCAGGCTCATCTACTTCATGTGGGAAGACAGTGAAGCCGACAAGTTCATCATGGAATCGTGGCACAACAACCTCGTTGATGCAGAAGTCGTTGACGCCAAGGGTCTTGTGAACCTCAAAATCTTCAACAAGGAACTTATCACGGTCGTCCGTGCCTTCAACGAAAACTCGGATTCCGAATCCAACTAATCATTGGAAATCTAACACCTAATGGCTAATTGGGAACACATCTCCAAGAAAGTCGAGTCCCTTCTGCTCAACCAGAAGGGGCTTACGGTGGATTTTACCCTGAAAGGCAAAATCTACACGGGCACGAAGACCACCCTGCGCAGGGAGGACTACGCCACCGACGCAGGGTTGGTCGAAGGCGACTATCAGTTTAGCATTTTGTGCCCGACTTCCCAGTTTCAGGGCATGTTCCCAACGCCTAGGACAGACAAAATCACACTCGAAGGAGCCGAGTTCAGAATTCTGTCGATAGACGTGGATTCAATCGGCTCCACACTCAAGCTCAATCTCGGCTCGGTGCTTGCATAATGCTCATCACATCCACAATAAACGCAGAAGGCTTGATGCAGTCGCTTGCCAACCTCAAGAACGTCCCTCTGGCGAAAGTCGTGAGGAACGCCTCTAGGGACTTCGCAAGCGAGGCGTATAGGAACACCCCGATTGCCAAGGTGAGCAGGAGCGAATATTACTACTACCACGACAAGGGTGGTCAGATTCACTTCCTCCACGAGTCCCAAGTAGGCAAACGCAAGAAGGGGTCGAAGCTCCACAAGGTGCGCATACACAGGGGATGGTCCAGGGCGTCTTGGATAGGCGTTTTCAGGGCGTTGGGCATGAGCATGCCTGCCAGAAAAGCAAGCCTTCCAGAAAAGGTCGAGCATATAAGCCACGCCGTCCAGAAGGTAGCAAGTGATACTTCGGCATCCACGACCATCACGGACTACATTCGCTTCGACAGGTTCGGCAAGGACAACGACACACGAACGGCAGAGATAGCGAGAAAGGGATTTGAACTCGCCGCGAAGCGCATGACCAAGGCAGTGAACGACTCACTGATGAAGCAATGGGGAGGCAAATGATTATAGCACCTGCAACACAAATCAAGAACGCTATTGTGGCGCATTTGAAGGGCGCAGTGGCGTCCTACACCCTTCCTATCCCAGAGACGCAAATTCGAGGCACCCTCGATATTAGTGGCACACCGAAGGACGTGTACGGCATCACCGTATCGACCAAAGACCTCGGAGACCACGCAGGGAACACGGGTCGGATTCTCGTTGACGTGGAGGCGACCCTCACCATCTTCTCCCATCTGGACGAAGACCCAGACGGCAGTCTGTGCGATTCTCTTACATCGGACACTTTGCAGATTATGCAGGGTATAGAATATGCGTTGGACGGTTGGCATGTTTACTGGAACGGCAACCTTCAAGTTACCGATACCATGATGGACAATTCGTTCAGGCAAAATGTATTAACGACAACAATACCAATCGGAAGATATTAACAAAAAAGGAGATTACCATGATTGATGCAGGTAAATATGAATTCGGTGTAGCCAAGCTCGAAGGCGCACGTGCAGACTGGCTTGTTCAGAACGCATCCAACAACACGAGCGCACAGGAGGCACTCGCCCTCGACGAGAACGGCGAGCCTGTGGAAGCTGTTTATTACCAGAAGGTTAAGGAAATGACGTTCGAGGTCATCCTCCCGAAGTCGGCAGAATCGGCGCAGGATTCCTCAAGCAACATCCCAGAAGTCGGCGACAAGTTCACTTACAACGGCGAGAAGTGGTACGTTTCCGCTTCGCAGATTTCTGCCGTCAACAACGACTTCAAGCGTTACACGCTGACGGCGAAGCGTTTCACGGAAGCGGATTTGCCGAAATAAGCAATTGACGTGATGAAACTTACGGCATAGCCGTGGAAGCCTCTCAACGGCATGGTTGGGAGGCTTTTTTGTTGGTCTGAATGGTATAATGGCAGTATATGGAAAATGAGAAGATAACAGTCGAAAAACTGCATACCTCGGCGATGCTCGACGAGGAGTTGAAGACCATGTTGGGGGCGTCCGAAATCAAGTTGACGCTCGGAGGTTTGATGAGCCTCGTAATCGTCAATTCGCCGTACATCTACGGGGGCAAGGTCGATGAGGAGGCGTTGGCGAAGGCGTTCACGTTCATCGAGCACGGGAGTCTCGACATCGTGACGTTCCACACGGCACTCCAGAATGCGTTGGACACGGCGTTTCGGGTGTTTGAAATCATCGAGCCAGATGAAGATCCGACGAAGAGGGGTGGGAAGACAAGCGAAATCACCGATTTCAGTCCAGAGTGGTTCGCAGACATCATTTCACAGGCTTGCCAGAGCATGCCGTCCCTGACCTACCACCAGATTCTCTACGAAACCCCGTTGGTGACGGTCTTCCATCTGGCAGTAAGCACGGCTAGGAGAAACGGGGCAATCACAAGGAGACCAGACGACACATTGGCGGCGATAGCGCAGTTCAGGGAGTTGCAGAAGAGGAAGAAAGAGGGTAAGGAAGAATGAACACCACAAATCGCATCAAATTGGAAGCGGAGATTAGCGCGACGAGCAAGGGGCTTGTCGATGCCCTCAATCAGGCTTCAAGCGCAGTCAATTCAACGTCTGAAAGTTGGAAGTCGCGTTTCGACAAGTTGAAGGATTCCACGTCCACAATCAGTCAGGGCGTCAAGAACCTCTCCGACCTCATGAAGAACATCGGAGACATCGACCCGTCCAACGTCGGCAAGTTCAACGAGGCATTGGGCGAGGTTTCGTCGAAGTTCCAGACCGTCAAGGGCGAGGTCGATGCGTTCGTCCAGTCCCTTGCGCAGATGAAGATAGAGGCTTCCAACCTCAACATGCCGATTGAGGAATATCAGGCTTTCGCCGATGCAGTCAAGGCGTCTGGCGTGGGCATGGAGGAGGCGCAGGGCATGGTTCTCGCCATGCAACAGAACATCCAGAACCTCGCCAACGGCGTCCCAGAGGCGCAGTCGTTGTTCGACAGGCTCGGCGTGACGTTGGAGCAGATTTCGAGCAACACGGTCGGTGCCAACTTCCAGTTGCTTGTCAACGCCCTCAACGACACCATCCCTGCCTCTGAAAGGGCTACCCAGAACATGCAGTTGTTCAAGTCGTCCATCGACTCGACGTTGCAGGTCGCGCAACAGTACCAGAAGACCGTTTCGGAGCAGACGAATGCGTATGCCACGGACAAGGAGGTTCAGAACGCCATAAGCCTCTCTTCTGCAATCGAAAAGCTCGGAAAGCAACTCGGTGATTACGTCAATGGCGCGAACGGTGCCACGAATGCAAACAACGGTTTGACTGGTAGCATGGGCAACCTGTCCATCATGACGATTGAACTTTCCAAGGCTTTGGAATCGCTCAAGACGGCATACGACGGATATATCAACTCCCTTGATAAGATGAATGTCGGTGCAGGGGATGTTTTCAACGTCGCCAAAGGCAAGTTCGACGAGGTTCAGGAGCATCTTGAGTTTGTAAAGCAACAGATTAACAGAGAAGGCTTTACGTACGAATGGACGGACGGGCTTCATGACTATGAAATCAACATGGAGAAATTCGTTGGTTTCCTGTCCGACATGGGTAAAAGAATCAAGACCGAGACTGACAAAATCAACGATTTGATGAACGTCAGGATGGAGGGCAAACTCCCGATTGACACGAAGGAGTTGCAAACAACCCTGTCCAACCTTGAGGAGTATCTTGATTTGGTCAACAAGGTCGGCAAGGCACTGAAATCCTATCAGGGCGAGTTCGGAATATCCGAGGAGTTCGACATCACCCCGATGACGGAGCAATTCGACGTGCTTAAAGAGAGAATCGAGGGTACCCTGATTGGCGCAAAGTCCAAGATGGAGGAGATTTCCGCGATGTCGGGCGTCATCAACGGGGCTTTTGACTTTTCAGATGCCACGGAAAGTTTCAATGCTTTTGAGAAGCAGGTCGCCGACGCCTTCATCCAGATGAAACAAGGCGAGAAGGTACGCATCGACACCAAGCAGATTGACGAAGCCATCGAGAAAATCCAGAGGCTACAGGACAAGATGCAGATGAACGAGGCGGAGAAGTCCATCCTCAATCCCCGTGTGCAGGAGTCCCTCGCCTTCCTTGACGACACCAGAGCAAGGTTGGAGGAAATCAGGTCAAGGATGGTCGCCGTCAACACGGAGTCCGAAAAACAACCTTCCATCATAAGCAGGGCGTGGAGAAGCTTCAAGAACGGGGTCAATTACCTTACGCATTTCCGTTCTGGCGTTAAGGGCGCGAACGGAGACGCGAAAGAACTTACTAGCACGTTTGCCAAGGGTATCGGGCAGATGATGGGCATGGGTTCTGCCGTCGCCGTGATCACGACTGCATTCCGAAACCTCAACAAGCTCGCCAAGGAATACGTCAAGTCCCTCATGGAAGCCGACAGGCTCTTGAGGTACGGGAATTTCGGTCAGAATGCCGATAGCATGACGGGTGCCCGTGAGAAGAACGACAGGCGCAACGAGGAGCTTATCAACAAGCTCAAGGAATACTCCGACTTGGTTAGGGAGGAGCGTTCCAATCCGTCCAACGAAGCAAGGGCGAAGCGCAAGAATCTCGAAGACGAACTTAACAAGCAGTACGGCATGACCCTGAATGCGTCGAACCGTGGCGACGTTGACACGGAAATCGGAAGGCAACTGGACACGCTCACGCAGAAGCGTCTGGACGCGATTGACGCGCAGATCAAGGCGAACCAGAGGGTCAGCGACGGCGTGGACGAATTTATCAATTCGTTCGAGGGCGTTGGTGGCTACTTCAAGAAACTGGGCTACACCTTCGGCGAAGGCGATGTGAACGGCTCAAGGGCTATCGAGCAGGCGCAGGAACGCTCCAACAAGGCGAAGGAGCAGACTGGGACTCTCATGGAGCAGAGACGCAAGTTGGAGCGTGAGGATTTGCGTGGTCAGTTCGAGCGCATGAACGACGCCAAGGCTACGGACGAGGCAGAGAAGAAGCGCAGGGACGCAAGCGAGAAGGCGACCAAGGCACTCGAAGAGGCGGACAAGAAGTTGGAGGAGTGGAAAAATTCCCTCACCGACAACGACCGTCAGAAGAACCTCCGTGAAATCATGGACAAGTACAACTCCCTCGTCGAGGAGGGGGTGCCCTTGGAGGAGGCAAGAAACGTCGCCATCCTCGCCATCAACAAGATGCTCGTCAAGGAGCACGAGGACGAGACGAAGAAGAACAAGGAGCTTCTCAAGGCGATGGAGGAGCGCATAGATGCGTACAGGAAGGCGTACAAGGACTACGTGGACGCTGAAAGGGACGTCAGGGACGCCAAGAGGCAGTACGCCAAGACGCAGAGGGAGCTTGCCGACGAGGGCAGGAAGGACGCGATGGCGAGGAAACGCGAACGTCTGCAAAGGCAGATGGGTCGTTTCGGGTTCAAGCCATACGAGGGGTTCGACCTTGGCGAGAAGCCGTCCGAACGCCGTGAAAGAAGGCGCAACGCCCAACTTGACGCAAGCATCGCCGAGAAGATGGCGAAGTCGCAGGGTGGAGACAGGGTTCATTTCACCCGTGCCGAGAAGGAGCGCATAGCCGAATTCCAGAAGCTCCAAAAGCAGGACAAGCGTCTCGAAGCGTCCCAGAAGGCTATGGAAGCCTCGAAGAAGCAGGAGGACGCCGCAGAGAAGTTGAAGGAGGCGGCGAAGGCGATAAGGGAAGCCATCTACGGAAGGAAGGAAGCCCGTGATGAACTGACGAAGGCAGGCAGGGAGTTGCGCGAAGCGAATGGCAAGCGCAGGAGACGTTCGCAGAACGACAGTCCGAGCCTGATATTCGACAATGCGAGGAAGTCCATGACTGCAAGGGGCGTGGCAGGTGCCAACGCCACAAAGCAACTCGACTACTCAAGGCAACTCGGTCAACTTCACACCGACCTGACGAACCTGAACAAGAGGTTTTTCGTGGTCCGCTGAGCCAAAGGGAGGACAGACATTTATGGCAACGAAAGAATCAGACATACCGTTCGCGACCGAATGGGTGCTCGTAGAGGACAACACGGAGTGCGAGTACAGGAACAACATCGCCTTCTCGAACTACGGGTTGTGGAAAAGCCCGAAGCGCAGGATGGTCAGGAGCAAGACCTACGAGGCGTCGTTCGTGGACAAGGACAACGACCCTAGGATTGTGCCACAGTACATCAACGACATACTTTCTGGGGACGTACTCGATTCCCACAACGACCCAATCGCCAACTACCCGAATCCAGAGGGACTTACGCCTGTGGGTGTGGACAAGGACAAGTGGCACATCGACTCCAAGGAGTACACGAAGGAGTTGAGTTCTCCCATGACAAGGCGAATCAGGGTCACGTGGGTGATGCAGAGCGACTGGCAGGACTACGACGACGGCTCGAACAACAACTAAAGGGGGTGGGCAATGGGACTCAACTACAATCTTAATCCATTGCAGGACAATGAGATAGCAGGGAAGAAGACCATCGACCCCATCCAGAGGCACCTTCAAGGGATGCGCTCCCTGTCGGAGTTCATGTCAATCACGGCGAACGGTCAGGGCAGCGTGAACTTCGACTTGGACATGAAATCCATCATTGACGTGATTCTGTCTATGGTCAAGGTTCAGGAGGCGTTGCAATGCTCGTTCCGTGGTTCCGTCAACGGGAACACGCTGACGGTCAGTTCTGGGCACGTGCATTTCCCCGACGCGAACGTGAGCATATCTGGTGGGACGTTCTCGGTAGGTCAGACCGTGCACATCGCGTTGACTGGCTCCACGTCCAGCATATCTGGGCAACTTGCCACTGGCAATGTGACGAGCATCATGACCAACGCGACGACCATGTTGTTGCCGTTGATGACGACAGTGACGATAAGGGGCGAGACGTACCCGTTGTACTACCATGTGGGCGACTATGTTTTTGACTGGCGTCCAGCGCCGTGGTGCACTGGTTATGATGCAAGCAAGGAACAGGCGTTGACGCATGGCATCGGGAGCTATGCACCTGAATGGCAGGAAATAGGCGAATGTGAAGAGGAAGCATAAATCATGCTCTGGAAGAAACAAGGCAAAATCATCAAGCAGAACGGAAAATTGGCTGACTGCCCGACCTGCCCTTGCACCACCCCTGTGCCCGTGGAGTGCGCCGAAGCCGTGGACGCAGATGTTCAGGCATACTTGGACATCATCGACCCAGAGACGCAACAACACATCTGGACGCTCTACGGCACATACGAGGCGACCTACACGTGCGCAGAGTGGGCGTATGACGATTCCGATTCCGACGGTGTTATGGAGTGGAGGTTGGTTCACCCTGCCTCTGGCTATCTGCTGATTGCATTGAGAAAGGGTCAGATTGTCACGGACACGACAGGCGACTACGACGAGGAAAAGCTCGTCTATGCCAAGACGATTTACAACGCTTCCGAGGACGTTTACAAGACCATCGGTTGCCAATGCCGTGTGGTCAACCACGTCTGCAAGCACAGGAAGGTGGTTCTGGACGATTATCTCATCGCAGGGGAACTCCGTGTATGGTGGGAAGGCGAAGACGCTTCCGACAGTGATTCTGACGCCCCTGAATACCTCCCAGAATATTCCTGCCAAGTAAATCCCTGCGATTTGCTCAAATTGAAGTTGGAGACTGCCCAATCTTGGCATGGTGGTACTCTCATGGGCGAGGGGTACTACGACAAGTGGAAATACCCGAACCACAGTTGGGTCGTGGGGGATTACGACTACACGCCGTTCCAGATGGCGATACTGTGGGGACTGGATTCTTCCGATTCGGAAAGCGAGAGCGAATCCACGCCTCCTGCACGCATTCTGACGTACATAGACTGCCCATGCGAGGGGATATACACGGAAGTCATGGCAGACGATGTGACGTGCTTGGAGTACGACGGGATATGCACGGCTCAAGACCCGTGCCTTGCGATGATGCTCCTCCACAACGAGGCTATGGTCAAAGGCTGGACTTGGCATGGGGAAGGCGTGCTTGTCCATCGTGCTCATGCAAAGTTGGGTGGAGTTGACATCATCAAGGACTGGTACGCATGGCTTGAAGTCCATTACTGGTTCGGCACATACGACGAGTCTAGCGCGATCAGGATTTTCAAGGCTTGCGCGGAAACGCCCGAAAAGTTCATTTTCATAAATTGCGATTGTGTCAGGATTGACGAGTTGAAAGACAACAACGACGGCCCTGAAAAGGGTCTTGATGTTTGCTACAAGCGAATGGACGGCACAAGACCCGTATCTGAAACGAATCCAGCCGATTATCGAATATATCTTGACATGGACGGCGTTTGCAACTGCAAAGCGGATTTTGCAAGCGGGGACGGCAACGGCGGTCTTTCGCCGTTCCGCGAACTGCTTCTCACATACCCCGACGTGTTCGGCGTATTGGAGACATGCTATGGCAACCACGCCAAATTCGACTGGTCTAGCAATCCGAGGACGACGACGGACAGCAACGACGTGGAGCATGTTGAACAGTCGTATGGTTGCGACATATTCGGAGACGACAATCAGGACAACGAACACACGCTCAACATAGACTATCGCGCCTTGTGCGTCATTGCCCGTGGCATCTGGCAGGACGGCACAGAAAACAAGATGGCAAGGGTGATATATCCGCAAGGAAGTCTTGCGAAGGAGAACCATCAGAACACCGACCACTACGTTATCCCTGCCACAAGCGACACATGGAGCGGAAACCACGGTTACTATGACAACGCGACGATACGTGGCGACTACGTTGTTCCGTTCGCAAACGACCCCGACATTGGCTTGGTAATGTTGAAGGACGGCGTGGTTATATACGATTCCCGTGGTGCATGGAATTTCAAGGGCGAGACGTATGCTTGGACGTACAGGAAAAGCGGTCCTGACGAATCTAACGCGCAGATTAACGGTTGCCAGCCCACGGAAAGTACGTGCTACGACTGCTCTAGCGAAGCGGAAGCAAGAAACGAGGCTGGTTGCAACGCCACCGCTCCTACTCCGTGCATTGGCGTTGACGATTCTTCGGGTTCAAACTGGGACAAGGCGGCGTTGCTGTCACCTGATTTCACGGTAGTTATGCAA
>Ga0310690_10006455_pt1 | contig 15409 bp, 14 predicted proteins | sample AusTroGonzalo_MG_2_FD_207661 | JGI IMG/M metagenome (GOLD analysis project Ga0310690, IMG submission 207661) | Bovine rumen microbial communities from tropical cattle in Woodstock, Queensland, Australia - Gonzalo_04 (v2) (version 2) | ecosystem: Host-associated > Mammals > Digestive system >... | reverse complement strand
GATGGATCAGGCTGTAGAACGAATCCACAATCTCCCCGCCGCGCACCACGACCACCCCCACGCTGCACACGCTGCACGGCTGCTCATTCGCCGTCTCGAAATCGATGGCTGCGAAATCATTCATAGCGCGCAAGCATGGCTTTGGCATCGGCGTGGATGGCCTCGCGGAAAGAGGCAGGGGCGAGCGCTTCGACGTTGGGACCGTTGCGCAGGATTTCCTGCCGGAAGTCGTAAGTCGGGACAAGCTTATACTCGTAGATGGTATAGCCGTCCGTTTGCTCAATCTTGCGCTGCGAGCTATGCAGCGGCAACGATTCGAAATATCCGACCTGGCTGGCATCGACTTTCAGGCGGATGGTTTCGGGTTTTTCTTTATCAATGAAGATACCGAAGAACTGGCTGAAGAATTCGTCGGCCTTGAACTTCTTGGGGACTTTGAGCGGGTTCTTCGTCTCTTTGACGGCGCGGATGCGGTCGAGTCCGTAAACCCAAGGATCCTTCTTGCCTTCGCCACATGCCAGGAGATACCAGCGCTGCCGGAAGAGCTTGAGGCACCAGGGATGCGCCTCGAAAGTACTCGGTGCTTCGCTGCCGAAGCCCTGATAGGTCATTTCGATCGTCTTGCCATCCTTGATCGCGCCCACAAGCACGGTGAGCCAGCGTTGGCTGGAAGGGATTTCTTCGAAAAGAATCTTATCGCGCATCTCACGGCTTTCATTCATCATGTTGTTCAGCGATAGGGAGTTGAGCATCCATTGCCGGATGCCGTCATCCTCCATGTCTTCGCTATTGGCGATGTAGTAGCCAAGTGAGCGGTCGCACTTGATCCGGAGGCTAAAGACTTCTTCGATGGCCTTAATGTGATTAAAAAAAGTGCGCTCAGGAAGCCTGCCTCCCTCTTTGTTTAGGCGACTGTTGTAGATCCAGGCCCTATCTATTTCCTCGAATGAGATGTGTCCATATCGGTTGATGAGGTTAATCAGCCAGATGTAGCGGTCGAAGTAGTTCTTGGCCATAGTCGCTTATTATGTTTCGTGTTAATCCGTCATTCCCGGCTTGACCGGGAATCTCTGCAAAGATAATAACAAAAAACTGCCAAAAAGAGGCAGTTATGAAAAAGTGGTTTATTCGATGTTTTCTGCGCAGATGATGGTATCATCTTCGATCGTATGAGAGATTCTCATTCGGAGTTGCTTGATTCTGGCTATATCGGCTTTGGAGAATCCCAGTCCGTCTAGTGTTTTATAAATCTCATTGGTGGATTTGTCTTCATATTCCCATTCGTAATTATGGGCAACTGGTATTTCAAGGTGATCTAGCGTGGTAATATGGAACAACCCGCGGTGGGCAAGCAATATCCAGTCGGGGATTTCATCAAAGGCACTACCATAAAGGTCGTCCGTGTCAAAGCGGTTCACCGGACCGTCCTCATCAGCTTCCATTTCGATAATGAAGAGATCACCGCTTATGGATCCCCTGTTTTCCTTCTCGGAACCATTCGCAAACTTGTTCTTTAATTGAAAGCACTCAAGCCTCATCTTATGAGAGAGATAAGCAATGCGATGTAGCACTTCTGTCAGTTTGTTGCGTTCTTTCTCAGATGCAACCATCGCAAACAATTCATTTAAAGAATCCTTTCGTTCATCAGCAATCTCCAACAGTTTATCATAGTTGTGGCGTTCAGCCTTTAAGTCTACTTCCAAGTGAGAGACTTTTCTCATTAAGTAATCCGGGGTTTCCATGTGTTTTTTAGTTTTGATTCAGTAGCAAAGATAGGGGGCTAAGTTGCCAAAAAGTGGCAGTTTGTTTAGAATCCAATTTTTCTTTTTGATTCATTGCCGGTAAGGGTTTCTTCTTCGCAGTAGGAGCGGATGGCTGCGTAGTCGGGTTCGTTTGTCTCCAGGATGGCAGCGATGGCACGCTTACGAGAAACATTCTCAATCTGCCCGCCGCTGAAATCGTAGTCTGTTGCCAACTGGGTGGCTTCCGCTTCCGAGAGTTCCGGAATCATGGATCGCCAGATGGCCGTCCGCGCCTCGACCGACGGTTTGTCGAAGCGGACCTTGTAAAGGAAGCGCCGCTCGAATGCTTTGTCAAGGTTTTCTGTCAGATTGGTCGTCGCAATCAGGATTCCCTTCAGGTCTTCCATTTCCTGCAGGATGATGTTCTGCAGGCTGTTCTCCATCTTGTCCACAGCTCCATCCGCGCCGGTTTTCCGAATGCCAAAGATGGCGTCTGCTTCGTTGAAGAGCAAAATGGGAGTCATGGCTGTTTTTTTAGTCAGTTCTTTATAGTTGCGGAAAAGCCTTCTCATGTTTTTCTCGCTCTCTCCAACCCACATGCTCTTCAATTTTGAGACATCCGCCATGATGATGTCGCGTCCGGTCTTTCTTGCCAATTGATAAACCGATTCTGTCTTTCCTGTGCCCGGGCTTCCATAGAATAAACAGGTAAAGCCCGAGCGCATCCCTTTTTCTTCGAGCGCTGTCCTGACTTTGGCATACCGTTTTTCTGTGAGCAAGTCTTTTAGCGTATTTAATCTTGCTCTTATAGGGCCGTCGAAGAACAACGACTTTTCTTCAAGTGAATCATATTTGAGCAAGCCAGATACTGGAGCTTCTTCATGCAATCCTCCACAATCAGCAAGGATCTCTTCTTTGATGGAATCCTCGATCTTGAAATGGTCTTTGACGAACATTCCATCTCGCGATGCATAAGTAATAACACCCTTTTTCTGCAATTCCAGTTCTTCGTCTTTATAAGACTGCTGCAGACTTTCAAGTGTGCCATTATCAAAGTAATAACGGAAATCCCACCAACCACAATAATCATCGTCATACTCCTGATATCTATAACATAAGGCGTAAAAGAGCATTCTCTCGGCTGGACACATACTATCAAAATAATCTAGATTATGCAAACATTCCCATCTATCATGTTTGTCATAATCCTCGTCCCTTTTGGTACCTTCTTTCAGTATTCCGTATTTATTCGCAGCCTTGGCAATACTCGTTCCCGGGTTTGCCAGTATCATCGCATCTATTTCGTGTAAGGCCATCTCCTTTTCGAAAGCTTCATCATTAAGTTCACGGAACAAACGTGTCATTCTAGATAAGATGGTAAATGTCTTAAGATCAGTGATGGCTGGTCGCTTAAATGCTTTATTCTTCTCCAGGCATCGCAAAACCTCTTCACCAACTCGTATATTCCCCCAACGACATCTTTGAATAATCAGAGCTCGTTCAAGGGCTTTCAAGTCATTCTCATAAGATAACAACTGAACAAAACTGGTCTTGAGTTTATCTGCAAGATTCCTTTTTGAAAAATCATCACACTTTGACATCTCAACAATAATTGAGAATAAAACCGCTTGTTTTGGCGTGATGTCCATCTTGCCCGCAAGGAATTTGGCTGGGACACGGACCTCTTCCAATAATTTTTCATCCAAGCGATAATATTCAGAGGAGCCTCCGAATCTCTCTTCCTCCTCATATGCAGCAACATTTATGATTTGCTCGATGGCGGAGAGCACTGTTAAATTGTCTTTTGAGTCAGCCATATCACGATTATTTATCATTCTGGTCGCAAAAGTAGATGCCCATCCTGCCGAAATGTGGCAGTTGTAAAAAATGTGTGTCTTTATATTCCTGCCGGTATTTGGCATTTTGGGACTCTATCTTTGCTGCATAGATTCCAAATGCCATGAACCGAAAACAGAAACAAGAACTGGCCCGTCTTGAAAAGCAGATCATCAAGACGGCGCACTACATCGAAGGGCGGGGTGTGTTCCCACCTTTCCAGGAGTGGGATGGCGAGCGTACGAAGGAGTTGAAAGTGTTGCTTCGGGAGCGGAGCGACCTGCTGAACGAGATGTTCGAGTGCACGCCGAAGGAGGTCGAGGCGTTCGCCAAGGTCAACACCCTGCTGAATGACCTGACCAAGAAGATGCACGCCAAGGCCCTGAGTCTGTACCGGGCTCTTCTCAAAGAAGGCTACGATCCCGATTTTGACGATGACATCGTGATTGACGGAACCCTTCGGTTCGTCTTCTCGGATGAAGGGAGCTATTATTGTCGCGAAGAAGCGGAGCCGAACCCGTATGGCTCTCGATTCGCACCGATGCTGGACATCCTGTATGATATCCATGAGGATACTCCTGAATGCGCGTTTTGCAAGGTGTCATACGATGTACGCCACAAGCCGGAGATGCAGGCCGAGGAATTCGGCCTGGATGACTTTCTGGATGACGGTGCCTCCTGGAACGAGGTGCCGCTGAACCGTGCGGAATTCAAGGAGATCAATATATGTCACGCCGTACACGACTTAATCTGCCATAAGGATTACTCCATCCCAGACTTGCTCTGCATGAATGATTTCTGGGTGGAGGTGAACATCCTGCACCAGCACATCGTGGACAGGGATGGCAAACGCTTTTCCTGCATAGAACCTGACGACGAGGATTGAGTGATGGCCTATCACAAAAACAAACGGCAGATTGCCAGGAACCGCCAGATGCTGTTTCACCGGGAATGGGCGGAACGGCAATGGAGGAGAGCCTTCTGCGATGACTGGGACTATGAGTACCTGCTGCTGGTTATTCGGGCGAAACTCGTGACGATGGAGCGGTATAACATGCATCTGTCATACGCTCTCAATGGCCCATATTATGGTCACCAGATTCAACGGGCAATAAGGATGATTGATATCGTTTTGGCACATGGTGGTGACTGGAATGACTATGACAAACGAGATGAAAACGATTTTCCCATTCCCGAGAGTTTTCAGCACTACGTAAATATGCGCAACCGAGAACGTATCCCGCGACCCGCAGATGGAGGAATCCTCTTTTGGTCGGAAGCCCAGTGCCTCCGTTTTGACAAGGCGTGGATGCTGCTCTGGAAGATCCTATCGGAAAAAGCTATGACGTGGGGGGACTAACTTAAATATGAAGCAAAGAATGAAATTGAACCAATGGATTGAAGACCTGCGCCACTGGTGCCCTGCGCAGATCTATTACTACTTTCTGGATAAAAAAGGCGGTCACTGGTGCATCTACCTGCGCTGGCGTCATGACGACCCGTGGACGGTCGAATTGCTTCCCTGTGATGAGCATTGGGATTTTATCTTTGACAGCCCGGACAGAGTGAACCTGCTTGAAGAGAAGGGACACACACCCGGCATCATCACCGGGTACTACACCGACGACGAATACCCCGCCCTGAAGGAGAAGGCGCTATCCACCGTAAGAGGAATGAGAACGGAGTTTAAGGACATATAGCTATGCAGAGCCTTGTCAGCACTAATGAACGCACGTTCCCCCAGCAGGGATGGGAATACATCGACGTGACCGACCTCGGCGCCCCCATCGGCAACTGCGCATATTGCGGGACGGTCATCCGATACGTCCACACCATCTTCCATAAGGACTGGGGCATGCTCGGTGTAGGTTGCGAATGTGCCGACCGGCTTACGGGCTCCTCTACCGCGTCCGAGAACGAGGACAGATTCAAGAGACGGGCGAAGCGCAAGGAACGGTATATGAATTCCCCGAAGTGGGAGAGCCATAAGAACGGGGTGTTCTTCAAGCTGGAAGGCTATTGCATTAGAATATGGTGCCACGTCACATATTTCAACCTAGAAATCGGTTATATGGTCCGTACCGAGAGCTACGGATTCATCCACTATGAGTTCCTGAAGAGCAAGAGGCGCTACTCATCCGCCGAGGAGGCCAAGTCGAAAGCCTTCGACGTCATCACTTCGGGCCAGCTCCAGAAATATCTTGAATCACGGAAATGAACCTATCATCACTCAATGAAGCACAAAAAGACGCCGTGCAGGCCACGGAGGGCAACATCCGCGTGGTGGCCGGAGCGGGATCCGGCAAGACCCGCGCCCTTGTTTACCGGTACGCCTACATCGTGAACGTCCTCGGCATCCCCCAGTCGAACATCCTGTGCCTCACGTTTACCAACAAGGCCGCCCAGGAGATGAAGCGGCGTATCGCGCAACTGATTCCCGGGTGCGCCACCGGCGACTTCGTGAGCACCATCCACGGCTTCTGCGTCAAGTTCCTGCGGGAAGAGATCTACCGCATAGGTTATCCCCAGAACTATCTGGTCCTCGACGAGGAGGATATGAAGGCCATCGTCAAGGAGACGCTGATGGAGAACAATATCGAGCGTAAGGTGTCCATTGTGGGCTACTATATGGACGAGCTTGGCTGCTGGAAGGCCCGTACCCCCTACATCGCGCGGTATATGCTGGCCAACTCCGTCATCCCGGAAGAGGAACGGATGGAAATCCTGGTGCAGATAGCCCTGAAGCAGCGCAAGTTCTTCGCACTGGACTTCGAAGACCTTGAGTTCTTCACTCTCTACATCCTCAAGAACTTCCCGGACTGCCGCCAGAAGTGGCAGGAGCGGCTTCAGTACGTGATGGTGGACGAGGTGCAGGACTGCAACGGCCACGACTGGGAGCTCTTCCAGACGCTGAGCGACCACTACGGAAACCTCTTCGTCGTGGGAGATTCCGACCAGTCCATCTATGAGTGGCGTGGTGCGAAGCCGGAGTTGTTCATCAAGTTCAAGCCAGATAATGACATCTACCTAAAGGAAAACTTCCGTTCGCTGCCGAACATCGTATGCCTCGCGGACTGCATCATCGGTAACAACAAGAAGCGCCTTCCGCGGACGTCCGTCACGATGCGCGCCGCCGCCGGGTTCCGCACGCAGCATCTTCACTGCCGCGATGAGAAAGGCGAGGCCCAGACACTCGTCAGGGAGATCAAGCGGCTGCACAAGGAGGCAGGACTCCGCTGGCGGGAGATCGCCGTCCTGTATCGGGCGTCGTACCTGTCCCGGGGCATCGAGCAGGCGTTTATGCAGGATCAGGTCCCCTACGCCATCTGGGGCGGTGTGCGCTTCTTCGAGAGGAAGGAGATCAAGGACGCGCTGAGCTACCTGAGGCTCATCGCCCTCGACGACGACGTCTCCTTCAAGCGCATCGCCAATGTGCCCTCCCGGAAGATCGGCAAGCAAAAGATGGCGCGCATCGCATCCATCGCCGCCGCCAACCACGTCTCGATGTTTGCGGCCCTGCGTCTCGCCCCCTCGGATATCAGGACACCCGCAACGAACCGTTTCGTCGATGTCATCCAGAAGGCGCGGGAGAAGATGAGTGGGTCCGACATCTCAAGCCTTATCAACGACGTGCTGGAGCATAGCGGTATCCTCGGGATGTACCGCGCGGACTCGGACGAGGAGCGCCTCGAGAACTTGCAAGAGCTCATCAAGTCCATCCGTTTGTATGAGGAAGACAACAAGGAGGAGGACTATACGATAGAGACATATCTCCAGGACATAGCCTTGTACACGAACGCCGACTACCGCAAGGACGGCGACATGGTGCGCATCATGACGGTCCACCAGGCCAAGGGGCTCGAATTCCCGGCCGTGTTCGTGTACGGGCTCAATGAGGGTGTCTTCCCCAGCCACCGCACGATACGGGAGAGAGGCGTGGATGGCCTCGAGGAGGAACGGCGGCTGATGTATGTGGCCTGCACGCGCGCGATGGACCGCCTGTATTTTACGGAATCCGAAGGCTTCAACGTTCAGAACTCGCAGGGCAAGTACCCGAGCCGTTTCATAAGAGAAGCGCGCGATGGAGGCGGCGCCCTCTATGAGACCATCGGCAGGTTCGACCCCTCCCTCTGGGACGGCACTGATGCGCTCATCGCCAAGTTGGAAGCCGCGGTGTGCGGGAAGTCCAGTCTGCTGGAGACGGTGGAAGGCGAGAAGGTGCACCATGCGGTTTTCGGCGAAGGGCTTATCAAAGATACCGACGGGGAGACCGGCATTGTGACCGTGCAATTTGATAATTATGGAACAAGGAGAGTACGGGCGGACGCGCTTCAGAAACCATTGCTGATTGCAAATAAATAATTATCTTTGATATATGACCCGATACATCGCAGACGAAGATCATTTTCTGAAAGTCCTGTCGCGTGTACCCAATATTCGGAAGACGCTATGGATCGGCACGGCAGACATCAAGGACCTGTACGTGGAAGACACGCCGTTCCTCGGCGTGCTGGCCGGCCTGGTCCGGCAGAAGCGCGAGGTGCGTCTGATCCATGCCAAGGAACCCGGACCGAACTTCCGCGAAGACTTTGACCGCTATCCGATTCTATTTTCCGGGATGGAACGGATGCTATGCCCGCGCGTCCATTTCAAAATCATCATCTTCGACCTGAAGATGGCATACATCGGTTCCGCCAACCTCACCGGTGCCGGCCTTGGCATGAAGGGCCAGTCCCGCCGCAACTTCGAGGCCGGCATCCTGACCGACGAACCCGAATTGGTTGAGGCGGCAATTAACCAGTTCGACGCCGTCTGGGCAGGCTTCAAATGCAAGACCTGCGGGCGGAAGAAGTTTTGTGGGGATCCGATTGACAAATAAATCAAGGGCCCTTGATAAATTGCTTTTCTGCAGGTCTTGTTTGAAAACTCTGTTGTATCTTTGTCGAAAACATGCCTGATATGGAGACGAACGATTTTGAAAACAGAGGCGAAATCATTCTCTATCAAACAGAGGATGGTCTGACACAGATTGATGTAAAACTGGAAAACGAAACTGTGTGGCTGACTCAGGCGCAAATGGCGCAGCTATTTGAGAAGAATCAGTCCACGATAGCCCGTCATATTGCTAATGCTTTCAATGAGGGGGAGGTCGACAAAGAGAGTAATATGCATTTTTTGCATAATACTCTTTCGAAGTATAAACCCACGGCAATATATAACCTTGATGTAATCATTTCAGTTGGTTACAGGGTTCATTCGAATCGCGGCGTTCATTTTCGTCGGTGGGCTACGTCAGTATTGAAAGATTATCTCATTAGAGGTTATGTAATTAAGAACAATCTTGCCCAGCAGAAGTACGAAGAACTCAAGCAACTGGTCTTTGTGATGGGCCGGACGATGAATTATCCCGAACTCAAAGAATCGGATGCTGCACAAATCAAATCAATCTTCGATGTCGTACAAGATTACACTTACGCTCTGGATACGCTAGATAGCTACGACTATCAGACATTGAAAATTGAGAAGACCACCCGTCCGGAACGGTTTCACGCCACGTATGAAAATGCGATGGCCGTCATTCAGGAGTTGAAGACCAAGTTTGGAGAAAGCTCTTTGTTCGGAAATGAAAAAGACCAGTCGTTCCATAGTTCCATCGGCCAGATATACCAGACCTGGGATGGCCAGGAACTTTATCCTTCTATTGAAGAAAAGGCTGCGATGCTGCTTTATCTGGTGACAAAGAACCACAGCTTCAGCGACGGTAACAAACGAATTGCTGCGACGCTGTTTCTTTGGTTTATGGAAAACAACGGTATTCTTTACGGACTGGACGGCAGGAAACGCATAGCCGATAACGCCCTTGTTGCGCTGACGCTGATGATAGCTGAGAGCCGGATGGATGAGATGGACACCATGCTCAAGTTGACCGTCAGCTTGATTAACTCCCGGAATGAATAGCGATTAACTCTCCGAGCTAAGGTTCTTCATTATGAATCGTTGCCGCTCGGCGGTGTTTTCTCCCATATAAAAGGCAAGAAGAGATTGGACATCTTCGGCTTCATCGATAGTGATCTGCTCAAGACGGATGTTCTCGCCGATGAAATCGTGAAACTCTTTTTTGTTGATTTCTCCAAGTCCTTTGAAGCGTGTGATTTCCACTTTCTCGTTTCCCTTGCTGAATTCGGTAATCGCTGCGTCCCGTTCCTCCGGGCTGTAACAGTATCGGTTATGTTTCTTGGTTCTGACACGAAATAGCGGGGTTTCCAGAATATACAGATGACCGGCGCGGATCAGGTCTTGATAGTACTTCAGAAAGAAAGTGATCAGGAGCAGGCGGATATGCATCCCGTCGTCATCGGCGTCTGACGCAATAATAACTTTGTTGTAGCGCAATCCTGCAAGACCGCCTCCCAATCCGAGCGCCGCCACCAAGTTTCGTAATTCGGCATTCTCCAGCACCTTGGCATCGCTGCTGCGGTAGCTGTTTTTCGACTTTCCGCGAATGCTGAAGACGGCTTGATAGATGGGATTTCTGGCTTCTGTAACAGTTCCGCTGGCCGATTTCCCTTCCGTGATGAAGATACTGGTCTGGTTAACATATTGGGCCAATTCTTTTGAAATACGGCCGCCGTAGTGTACCTTACAGTCTCTCAGATTCTCATTATAGACATAGGATGATTTCGTGCCTTTATTCCGATTCTTGATCTCGTTGATTTCCTGACGGAGTCTATATGCCTGCTTGACTTTTTTCTCAATGACTGCGGCTACTTCCTTATGGGATAGCAAGTAATTGTCCAGATTCCTGCAGACGAAATCATTGATGAATGATCGGATGGTCAGCCCGTCTCCGCTTTCCGTTTTCCGTATATGCGTAGATTGGAGCGCTACTTTTTGTTGTGATGCGAAAACCGGATCTTGCATATGAATGTAAATCGCGCCGACAAGCCCCTGGCGGCAATCGTCTGGGATGTAGTCTTTCTTGAAGAAGTCTACAAGAGCTCGTGCCACTGCTTCCTTGTAGGCGGTAAGGTGCGTTCCGCCGTCAATGGTATATTGTCCGTTGACAAACGAGCCAATGTTGGTTCCGCTCCCGTCGTAATGGGTAAGGACCATCTCAATATCATCCCCTTGCAAATGAATGGGTTCATACAAAGGTGGCTCGGGGATGTTGTACTTGACCCAATCTGGAAGGCCATTCTCAGACCGGTATTGAACGCCGTTCAAAGTAATGATCAAGCCCTTCTTTACGCAGGTGTAATTCCTGACCATTTGTTCGACGATATCCATTCGGTAGGCAAAGTCAGGAAACAACAATTCATCGGGAGTGAACCGGACATAGGTGCCATTCTTCTCTTTGGTAGCATCTCGTCCACTATCTTGAAGCTGCCCACGAGAGAACTGCGCCCAGGAACATTCGCCGTCCCTATACGAGGCCACGTAAAAGTCAATCGACAGGGCATTGACAGCTTTAGTTCCCACTCCATTCAGGCCGATAGATTTCTTGAAGACCGAATCATCGAAACGCCCACCCGTGTTCAGGACGCTGGTTGCCTTGATTACCGAACCCAGCGGTATCCCACGGCCATAGTCCCGAACCGAGGCGGTCCGATCAACCACTTCCACGATGATATTCTTCCCGAACCCCATGGTGTATTCATCAATGGAGTTGTCAATGATCTCCTTCAGAAGTGTGTAGATGGCATCTTTGGGCTCAGCCCCGTTTCCCAACTGGCCAATGTACATACCCGGACGGCGGCGTATGTGCTCGTGCCATTCAAGCGTCTGGATACTCTTTTCGTCGTAGGTTCCTGCAGGGAGTTTGTTACTATCTTCCATATGACAAGCTCTTACTGCATCCTATCGGCAAATGCCAGCAACTGTTCCAGCTCGAAGCCTGCGGCAAGGATGGTGATGCGAAGACGATTGCCCATAGATTCATCGTAGGTTAAGACATCAAGACGAGGATGAGAGCTGCCGCTATGCTCTGAAACGAGAGCCGCAATTTTTGACAACTCCTCATAATCGATGGCATCTTCGGAGGAGATGGTGACATTGACAAGCGCTCTTTTCATACGAAGCGGTATGCCATGGAGAAATGGCGAATGAAACGCTTGTTCGATAGCCTTTAAAGCGCGATCTTTCCCTTCTGCTTCGCCGATGCCAAAGAGGGCCAGGCCGCCGTTCCGCATAGTCCGCTTAAAGTCCGCATAGTCGAAACATGAATGCGTTGGAAGGTTAAGGAAGTTGATAATCCTTTCGATGGGTGTAGCAAAGACTTTTGTAAGGGCCTCGAAGATGTTCATCTTACCATAGAGTTCAAATAGACTCTCATTGTCGAAGACCAATAGGCTGTCTGTGTATTTTGCCATTTCCTGGACACCCGATAATGCTTTCTTGAGTGTTTCTTTTCCTTCAAAACGGAAAGGGAGCGTAACCACTCCGATTGTCATCAAACCATGCGCTTTGACCTCTTTTGCCAGTATAGGGCCGTATGTGGCGCCAGTTGTGCCACCCATTCCGCAAACAATAAAAACTATCTGTTTCCCGTATTCATCACGGTCCCAAATGGTTTGATTCAATGGAAGTAGATGCTTGACTGGGGCGGAACTACTATTGAGAGACCTTTCATTGGAGTCACAGACAACGAAGTCGACGCCTTTTACATCCATTGAAAGAAGCTTCTCAACAGTATTGCTGCCATACCCGCCGACACCCAGGACTGTGATAAGGTTGTATTGCTCTTCGTTGGTGATTTCTTGCTCTTTGTCCATAATAATTGTGTTGTTTTATATCGATTCTGACTGCGAATTAAGACAATCAGACTGCCAAATGGTGGCAGCATTACATGGGCGTAAACGCAAATGTCTGTTTCTGGATACAATAATTCGAAAGATGTCATAAAAATATTTGGAATCTGTCGATCTGAGTATTATATTTGCATCAAACATGGTAGCTCCTTGAGCAAGAGCAGTCACTTTCTAGAGCATTATTCCTTTCGAGTAATGCTCTTTTTTTGAATTCTGCCGGATGGGTACTCTTTCAAACTATCCAATGGATTAACATGCTCAACAAATACTTACTACCATGCAATTCAAAGCGACTGCTCAATTATCCTTCGGCATCAGTCTGCAAGGCAGACGGGCCAAAGGAGTCTTTGTCAGGGCCTATAACAGGGTCCGGCAAGGCGTACGTCAATTTGTAAGGGCGCATTTCCGTCACTGACGTTGATGTTCCCGATCCGATCAGTTCGATGAACTGAGGTCTGTCGCCATCCGGCCGGAGGGCTGCTTCCATTGGGGCAGCCCTCCGTTATTTCAAAGACTGCCAGGAAATGGCACGGAGAGGGTGTATCTTTGGTGTATTCATCAACACCAACATGCAATGGAATCAGTAACCTGTATTCGAATGACTGCAGAAGAGGAATACGAGTACTATAGTATGATTAAGCTGGGCAATCGCCTTTGCTTTTCACGACGACCCACTCTTTCAAGAGTTCGTTATCGATCGAACAAAACTTGATAGGAATGGACTCAAAACAGACTCTCAAAAGAGATAGTTGCCGCATACGATTTCATCACAGCGAGGATATATCAAAAGACTGAAGAGGAACTACTAGACATATAATCTGCGTCATGGATGCCGTTATTATTATAAATATGACCGAGATACGGAAATAACTCAGAATGCCCAGATATCTTGTGGAGCAGCTATATCATTGACAATGACTCAGAATCACCATAATATGACAATCTTTTTCGTATATTTGTATAATAATCATACTGATAGATAGAAACATATTATCATAATACTATTATGAACCTCACAAAAGAAAAACTGGTGTCTCTTTGGAGAATGAGAAAAAGCATCTTTGAAAACCCAGATAACAGAGCTATTTCCGAGCGTTTTGACTTCATCAAGGAAACATTTAACATTATATTGTCTCACGAGATAGTCTATAAAGGCGACGCGGTGTACATGGATGGGAAACAGATTGTGAAGGAAGATGGCTCTTCACCATCTCTTCATTACTTCGGGTGCAAGAAAGACAAGATGACCGCTTCGGGAGCTTATAATGGAGTCCGTATTATGGCAGAGTCATTCCCGGAGTACAAGGAGATAATCACAAGAATTGCAAATATGCTTGGTGGTTTCGATGAAAATGAAATCATGCAGGAGAAATACCGTATAATCTCTAACATAATAACGGACTCTAACGATAACGGGTCGCTGATTAGTGTTGGACAAGTTCGACATCCTTCATCACACTTTGCTGATAATAATTATTTCTTTAACGTAATTGACACAATTAAACGCATTGCCGAGAATACGTTTGATACTCGCGAATCTCGTCTTGTTTTACGTTGGCCGGGCACTAACTATTATGGTTTTGCCCCCGAAGAGCTAGATGAGCGGGCAATTCCGCTCCAAAGGGCAGCATTAATCGGTCGTTTCCCCTATAAATTCTTTTATATGTGGGTAAATGCTAAGGATGTTATTCATCCTGTCAGCCTAATGGCATATAGGAATTTGGTCCAACAGAAAGATTCTTTTATGAAGTATGACCAAGACTATAATATGGATCAATCCTTTGCTGATTTCATTGGGGAAAAGGGATGGGGTGTTTATTCCAGGACTATCGCCAGTTTCATTCCTGAGGAAGAAAGAGGGGAAAACTTTATAGATGATTTGTCGAAATTGTTTTCTATCATTATGACTCTGGAACAAGATGTCAGAGATTATGCCGAGTTGCTTGATACTGGAAATCAGGCTCTTATTCTTTGGGGGCCTCCAGGAACAGGAAAAACATATTCCGCTAAAAAACTCATTCAGAAAGTGCTTGGTATAAAAGAAGAAGACTTGTCAGATTATCTTTTTGAGAAAGGAAATAAGGATGATAAGGGTAAATGGGCAATTGTGCAGTTCCATCCTAGTTATTCATATGAAGATTTTATAGGCGGAATTTCCCCTCAACTTGAAGGCAACTCGCTTTCATATGTTTTGAAGGAAGGAATATTTAAGAGATTCTGTGACTATGCGGCAAGGGCGGATAATAACAAAAAGAAATATGTATTCTTAATAGACGAAATAAACCGTGCGGATCTTTCCTCTGTTTTCGGTGAACTGATGTATGCCTTGGAGTATCGCAATGAGGAGATACGATTACCAAACTTTACAACTCCTTTCAAAATACCCCAAAACGTATACCTGATTGGTACTATGAACAGTGTTGACAAGAGTTTGACAACCTTTGACATCGCACTACGTCGTAGATTTGCTTTCTTTAAGGTAAAGCCTAACATGAAGGCCCTGGAACATATGCTCGCGAGGTCCACGAAGTCTTTAGAAGCCGTAGAATACTATATCAGAGAGGATAATATACAGGGTTTTATTCAACGTTGTGAACGATTAAACAGTAATATTACAAATCCCAAGAAACAGTTGAGGCTTGGTGAGGACTATGAAATCGGTCACGCATACTTCGCGAAGATCAAAGATTTTCTTTTTTTTGAAGATGAATCTGATGAGAACAATCCGAATAAGACGCATAGAGTCGGTGTTATCAATAGTTATAGCCTTGAAAAGCTATGGATGTACCATTTATTGCCTTTGCTTGAAGAATACCTTGGGAGTCGGGTGGACGATACTGATATACAAAAGCTACTTGTAGAGGAGGGGAAATCCTTTACTTCTGACAATTAAGATACTATGCATCAGATAGTGCTCAACGATAGTATTCTCGAAGAAGGAGTTGAACCGCAGACCGTTAACCATCGGAATGCGACAGATTTTATTCAGGCTGTTGAAGAATTAAGAAACCAATTCAACAACGG
>Ga0310690_10006452_pt1 | contig 15413 bp, 11 predicted proteins | sample AusTroGonzalo_MG_2_FD_207661 | JGI IMG/M metagenome (GOLD analysis project Ga0310690, IMG submission 207661) | Bovine rumen microbial communities from tropical cattle in Woodstock, Queensland, Australia - Gonzalo_04 (v2) (version 2) | ecosystem: Host-associated > Mammals > Digestive system >... | reverse complement strand
GTGTGACAGCGAGAGATAGTAGGGCGTGTCATGCCCCGCCATACAATTCCTCAGCGGCGCTTGCGAGAAAAAAGTTCATATATTATTCACACGGTTTTACAGATTTCATCACATTCACGTGATATAGTATAGACAGTTCAAGGACGGGAGGTGAGATAATGAAAGTGATGAAGAAGTCGTCCGTGCTGGTATGTGTGACCGGTCAGTACGACTGTGACAGGCTGATCGAAACAGGCTTTGAGAAGGCCGCAGAGACCGGATGCGAGCTGCACGTGCTGTGTATCCATACGCCGGTGAACGATCTGTCGCTCCTGTCGGACGAGATCGAGTATCTGTACCGCGTCGCAAAGGACATGGGCGCCGATATGACGATCGCCTTCAACGATAACGCGCCGCGATGCGCCGCGGAGTTCGCGAAGAAGGTCGGAGCGAAGCATCTGGTGACCGGTATGCCGGACAACAGACCGAACGGCTTCATCCTGACGCTGCACGAGATGCTGCCGCGCCTCGGCATCACGATGGTAACGAAGGAGAACGAGCAGTTGACGTACTCGATCGACAGGACGTCGGGAATCTACGCGTAAGGCGTGATATTGTGTAACAAATCAAGTATTTTTAATAGTTAACATAATCCATATATTTCATCAGGCAAGGGCCGCCCGCAGGGGCGGCTTTTGTCGTGGAAAGGCTGAAATAGTCGAGTCATTGCGATGCGAATCCATTCGCCCCGTAAGGACACAGAAATGATCTCTCTTTCATAACAAAACCGCCCTGCATTCAACAGGGCGGTAAGCAACAGTATTGTTTATTCTTCTGTATCTTCTTCGACGGTGATCGCGTCGATCCCTTCGAGGGAGAGATCCTCGCGGAGCTGTTCCTTCAGATTCTCAAAGAAGTCGGGCGTACCGGAGGGAGCCTGAGGCTTCTCGGCGGGAGCGGTGTCTTCCTGCTCTTCTTCAATGCGGACGCGGGCAGCGTGCGGCGCGCGCGAGGAGGAAGAGAAGATCTCTTCCATCTCCACCACAGGCACGGCTTCGGCGGGTTCCTCTGCAGGTTCTTCAGCCGGTTCCTCTTCCGCTTCGGCGACGGGAGCCGGAGCGATCTGACCCTCCTTCACGGGGGTGAAGATCTTTGTGCCGCCGGGGGTGTTATCCTCAACGGGAGCTTCTGCAGCAGGCGCTTCTTCAACGGGAGCTTCTTCAGCGGGTTCCTCGGGCTCAATGGCGCCGAAGTAGATCTGGTACCATACGAGGAAGACGTAGATCGTCCAGATCTTGCGGGAGTTATCTTCCTTCTCCTCAAAGTGCTCGTCAAGATACTCGAGCAGGATGTCGGTGTTGAAGAAATACTCCGCTGTCGGCGAGAGGAACATGTCCTTCACGACGTTGTAGTAATGCTCATCCTTGAGCCATACTCTGGTCGGAACGGGGAAGCCGAGCTTCTCTTTCTCGGCGACCTCGGTGGGCAGATGGCGTCCGGCGGCCTTGCGCATCGCATACTTAGTATTCTCTTTATTCACACGCAGGTGGGTGGGGATCGTCGCGGCGACGCCGAATACTTCCTTATCGAGGAAGGGCACGCGCAGCTCAAGCGAGTTCGCCATGCTCATGCGGTCGGCCTTCAGCAGGATGTCGCCGACCATCCACATGTTGATGTCCACATACTGCATCTTGGTGACGTCGTCATAGCGGCGGGCGCGGGTATACAGGCGGCGCACCGTGCGCGCGGGATCGGTGGCGATGGAGGGATTGCGCAGGATCGCCTTCTTCTGCTTCTGGTCATACATATAGGCGTTGCCGATGAAGCGCTTCTCCAGCGGATGGGTGGCGCGGATCAGATAGTCGCGGCCCTTGATGTCGGGCAGCTTCTTGCAGACCCAGCAGATCGCCCGTCTGAGGAAGTAGGGCACGACCTTCTGATAAACCTTAAAGACACGGGGATCGTTATAGATGGTATAGCCGCCGAACAGCTCGTCGGCGCCCTCGCCGGAGAGGACGACCTTGACATGCTCGCTCGCAAGCTTTGCGACAAAGTACAGGGCGACGCAGGAGGGATCTGCCAGCGGCTGATCCATGTGATACTGCACCTTCGGCACAGCGGCCCAGAACTCCTCGGAGGAGATGAACTTTGCGTGGTGCTCAACGCCGATCTTCTCAGACAGCGCCTGAGCCCAGGTGATCTCGTTGTACTTCTCGCCGAAGTCAAAGCCCACGGTGAAGGTCTTCTGTCCCTCAAAGTAGGTGGCGACATAGGACGAGTCGACGCCGGAGGACAGGAAGCAGCCGACCTCTACGTCCGCGATCTTGTGGGCGTTGACGGAGTCCTCAAAGATCTTTTCGATCTTATCGACGGCTTCGGCCTCGGTCATATCGTTATCGGGCTTGAACTTAGGCTCAAAGTAACGCTGGGTCTCGATCACGCCGTCACGATACCACAGGAAGTGACCCGGCAAGAGACAGAATACGCCGTCAAAGAAGGTCATCGGCGGAGGACAGTACTGGAAGGAGAGATAAGCGTCCAGCGCACGGTCGTTGAACTTCTTCTCAAAATTCGGATGCTCTAAGATGCTCTTGATCTCGGAAGCATAGCAGAAGTCGGAGCCGATCATGGTATAGTGCAGGGGCTTGATGCCGAAGTAGTCGCGCGCCATGAACAGAGCGCGGGTCTCTTGATTATAGATCGCGAAGGCGAACATGCCGCGCAGGTGGGGGAGCATCTCCTCGTCCCACTCCTCAAAGGCGTGGACGAGAACCTCGCTGTCGGAGGTGGTCCTGAAGGCATGACCCAGCTCCTCGAGCTCCTTGCGCAGTTCCTTATAGTTATAGATCTCGCCGTTGTAGGTGAGGACAAGATTACCGTCCTCGTTTGTGATCGGCTGATCGCCGCACTCGAGGTCGATGATCGACAGCCGGCGGAAGCCCATGGAGATGTAGTCATCCGTGTAGAAACCGTCAGAATCGGGGCCGCGGTGAGTGATCACCTCGGTCATCCTCGCGATGACATCCTCCTTATGTTCTAAGGCGCCTGTAAAGCCGCAAATACCGCACATACAGCAAAACTCCTTTCGCAAAACCCTCAGCAGGAGCCGTAAAAAATTCAATCTCCGCAAGAGAAGTGCATTATTAAAAATATAATACCATATATTACCGAAAACTGCAAGCATTAATTCAGCGGTATAATACAGCGAAAATCCGACCCCGTTCCGGTGATGTGAAAGCGGCAAATAACCGGCGAAAGGCAGTCTTGCAAAAGGAGCTCTTTTGGTATATACTGAACGCAGAAAGATTCTGCGGAGCGGTTATGAAGATTTATTGCAGCATAGAAGAATATGCGCGCGAAGGGTATCTCAGCGATGTGGCACTGGGATATTTTGACGGCGTACATGAGGGACACCGCGCGGTGATCCGCCTTTGTACGGGGCAGGACAGCGGCGCGGTGAAGGCTGTGCTGACCTTCCGCGAGAGCCCCGCGGCGGCGCTGGGGCGCGAGACGCCTCCATATCTTACGGATAACGAAGAAAAGGCGCGCCTGATGGAACGGCTGGGCGTCGATGCGGTGATCTTTGCGGACTTTGCCGCGATTCGCGAGCTGAGCGCCGAGGCTTTCGTCACGCAGATACTGAAAGAAAAGCTGCGGGCGCTTTCGGTCGCCTGCGGCTACAATTATCGCTTCGGACGAGGCGGCGCCGGCGATACCGCAGCGCTGACAGCCCTGTGCGCACGGGAGGGGATCACATCCTCGATCGCCGATCCGGTTTCTGTCCAAGGCGAGACGGTGTCATCCACCCGAATCCGCGAACTGCTGGCGGACGGTGAGATCGCGCGTGCGAACGCGATGCTCGGCGATCCTTATACGATCAGCGGAACGGTAGACCGCGGCAACAGTCTTGGAACAAAGATGGGCTATCCGACCGTCAACATTCCGATAAGCGACGGCAGGATGATCCCGCGCCGCGGAGTTTATGCTTCACGGGTCACCGTGGGGGGCGTGAGCTATCGCGGGGCGACCAACATCGGCGTGCATCCCAGCGTAGGAGAGAATGACCGCCCGCTGTGCGAGACCTTTCTGATCGGCTATGACGGCGGTGTGCTGTACGGCGCCGAGGTCGTGTGCACGCCGGAGCGGTTCATTCGTCCGGAGCGGCGCTTCGGCTCCGTCGACGAACTGATGGCGCAGATCGGGAAGGATGTTCAAGAAGTTATAAGTTGGGACAGATAGGGATCAACGGCGCCGATCATCTCTGGACATAAACAAAACAAGCCTCCGCGGTGTGCGGAGGCTTTATTCGATTGGTTTACAGCTTATTCGCATTCGGTTTCATCGGACGATGCCGGACTGTCATCGGGACTGTCGGCGTTGAATGACGGGTCGGGATCATCCTCGGACGAGTCGGGGACGTCGTCTGACGGTTCAGGGATGTCCTTGAGTGAATCGGAGGCAACCTCGGATGAATCGGATTCTGTATCCGATGCGTTATCAGAGAGGTCAGGCTCATCCAACGGTGTTTCGATTTCATCGGAGATCGCTTCCGGCACATCGAAGGCGCTGTCATCGCCGACTGCGTCCGCATCCCGCGCCTTGGCGCGGCTGATCCGCGCGAGAGCGAGGTCGAGAAGGTTGATCCGCTTCTTTGTCAGGATCAGCATCGCGATGAAAATCAGAACGCCGAGGATGCTGATGCACACGCCGGCCTTGAAACCCTCGGGTATATAGCGGAGCTCTATGGTGTGATCGCCCTGAGAGAGCCTGAAGGCGAGCATCGCGCCGCCGACGGGAGTGATCTCCGCTTCCTGACCGTCGACATAGGCCTTCCATCCCTCAACATACGAAATAGAGGTGTAGAACAGACCGTCCTCGGCGGCGGTGATAGTGCCCTTGATCGCGGTGTCGGTGACCTCGGTCGCCGAGAGAACGGAGGAGGAAAAGAGGTTATATGCCTGTTGGAACAGATCCTCGTCCATCATGGCGACATAGCTGGTGATGGTGCCGGTGGAGCTGCCGGAGACACTGCAGGAGCAGGTGATCTTGTCGCCGGCGTTGACGTTGCCGATCATCATGATGAAGGGGCGCTTGACATAATAGCTGATCACTTCGCTGTCATTGACCTGCAGCGACACGTTATCGGAGTAGTAGGTGTCAAAGTAGGCGACCGCTGTGCCGGTGCTCGTGGCGGTGTAGTTGATGCGATAGGTGCCGGAGTCGGAGTCGCCGCTGTAAGAATAAGAGCCAAAGGAGCTCTCGCTGACCGAGCCGCCGTCGGGAGCGTCGCAGGAGGTTACCGCGAGGTAGCGATACAGGTCGCTGTCGATCCCCGTCGCAAGGCGGAAGAACTCATTCTGGTTGCCGATCGGCTTATTCGCGTTCAGTGAAGAAATATCATAATCCAGCAGGTCATCGTTCACCATGAAGCCCATCGGGATATAGCAGCGGTTGCGCATCAGGACGACGTTGTCGGATGAGTTGATCTTTTCGTTATGAGTCTGATCCAGATACGCGCCGTAGGGAGCGATCAGATACTTCAGGTTGAGCATCATATTCGTGAAGGGAGAGCTCTCCTGATAGGTGTAACGGTTCGATGCGATCCAGCCGCACAGCCCGAACTTTTCCATATAATCGGTGATGCGGCTGTTGACCATCGAGTTGAACATCGAGATACCGTCCGCGCCGATCAAAGCGTTGTCGTTCAGGGTATAGTACTTATTGACCTCGGTACGCGGCAGGTCGATCGTATCCTTTTCGAGGTCCTTGGCAAAATCGACCATCGCGAGAGTATTGGTGGTGCCTAAGGGATAGTAGGAGCTGTCGGTCAGACCGACCGTCTTGACGCCGGTGGCGGAGGAGAGAAGCCCCTCGATCAGCGCGAGCACCAGCAGCACGACGCCCAGGAGTGTTCGGAGCATCTTATGGTCGGCGTTGAGCTGCCTGGAGAGCAGCGCGAGGATAGAGGCTGCGGCGATCAGAACGGATACGACGATGATGATGACCTGGAAGGTTTCATATGTCGAAGCGCCGTCCGATGACTGCAGCGGCGCGAGAAAGACGTCCGACTTGACGAGCAGAACGATCACCGATGCGCCGCCGACGAGGGTCGTCAGGATCGCCATCGTTACGCGTGATAAGTGCGCGCGCAGGGAGTAGATCAGCACCCATGCCGCCATGATGAGACCGAAAATGACCGACATCAACACCGGGTCGGGAGCAGAACCGTCGCCGGTCGCGGGGTTAAAGAGAGCGGAGAGCTTGATGTCTGTGCCGTTATAATATGCCGCTGCGATGCCGAAATAGACGGCAAAGCCGCAGAGCGCCGCGATCACCGATACCGGCCGTACCTCGTCGATGTACATATATACCCGGAACGCCATGTAGATCAGCACGAAGGAGTAGAGGAACGAGAAGCGGTAGGGCAGCATGTTCGGGAAGTGGAATCCGTGCCAGATGAAGTCGAGCTGACGGATGACAAAGCTGAGCTGGAAGAAAATGAGCAGCCCCGCGCAGACGATGCGCTCGCGCTTTTTGATCCGTGAGCAGAAGAGGAAGAGGATCGCAAGGAAGATGGTGAAAACGCCGCTGTAGACGTTCGGCAGACCTTCCTTAGCGGTCGGCTGGACAAAGGCGACGGAGTTCGCGATGGTCTTGCCGATGCCCTCCAGTACGCCGCCGAGATCGGCGGTAGAGCCGATATTGACGGAGAAATTCGCGGGGAAGGTGTCGTTGGTCGACTGCGTATGTCCCAGCGCGAAGTATGCCGGCAGCGTCAGCGCCGCCGAGGTCATTGCGGCGACGACCGAACAGCCGAGCATCTTGAAGATGTCACGGACGGTCTTTTTCAGCCCTTTGAACTCGACGATGGTATAGCCGATGCTGATCAGCATGACAAAGATGCAGACGAACAGACCGATATAATAGTTCGCCAGGATCGACAGCGCCAGCGAAACGATATACAGACGGTACCGACCATACCGCAGCAGCGCAAAGGTACCCGCGACCACAAGCGGCATGAGGGCGACTGTATCGAGCCAGATGATGTTCCAGTAGTAGCCCATGATAAAGGCGCACAGCGCGTACATGATGCCGAAGGCGGTGATGCACATATCGCGGCGCTTGAAGCTGATCCGCAGGAACAGGGCGAAGAACATTCCGCTCAGGCCGATCTTGACGCAGGTGATGAACATGAAGAACTCGCGCAGACGCTCGGGCGGCACGAGAACGGAGAAGAAGTTCAGCGGGCTCGCGAGATAATAGGCGATCAGCGCGACATAGTTCGTGCCGCCGCCGGACTTCCATGTCCACAGCAGCGAGCTGCCGGTGCGCAGCTTGTCGTGATAGTCGACGAGGAAGGGATAGTATTGATGCCATGAGTCGGTGACGAGGATCTGGTTCTGCCCGAAGGGAGAGATCTTCGCGACCGCAAAGGCAAGGAGCATCAGGATGAAAGGGATGAAGAACGCCAGACCCAGATAAAAGGCAAAGGTCAGCTTATCGGTGCGTGACGTCTGCCGCAGGGTATGCGATCCGGAATCCTCGCGAGGACCGTTATCACCCGCATGAAACAGTCCCGCGGATTTCATTTTCACCTTATTCTCACCGGCGTCGCCGGATGCGGCGGGCACGGTCATTTTTCGGAATAACGACATTTTGGTCTCCTGTCAATGCCGTTCGCTGTCATATGACAGCCGCGGCACAAAATTAATCATTTTAATATTAGCACTTCTCACCGTCAAGGTAAACACTTTCGCGCGAAAAAAATGAAATAGTTAAAATTTTTTCATTTTCATTTACTTGCGGATGGGGATTTGATATAATGAATAGGGTAAAGGGAGTCGAACCACAACCGCCGATAAAGAGTCGTTTTCAGTCTTTTTACGGCTTATCGTCGATCGCAACCCGTCACAGGGTTACTCCTCCTCTGCACCGAAAAATCCTTGAAAATGATCTCTTTCTCGGTGCAAAGCAGTTTTTGGTGAGTAGATTTGTGTCTGATCGCGGAAAACCGGAATGAATACTGACGTATTCATGAGGATTTTGACAATGAACAGGCGCAAATATGCCGCCAAAAACCGATTGGGGTTCGATTCCCTTTACCCTAACTAAGAATGATGAACCGGCGTGAAGAATGACGGGAGGGCGCTGCCCTCACCGCCGGGATAAAGGAAGGTATAGACAGATGAAGCATATCGACATCGTGGTACCCTGCTACAACGAGGAGGAGGTACTGCCTCTGTTCGTTGAAGAAACGAATCGGGTGATCGACACCATCTCCGGCTATCGTTTTCGCTATATTCTCGTCAACGACGGCAGTAAGGACCGCACCCTCGACGTGATGCGCACGCTCGCCTCACGGTTCCCGACGGTGAAGTACATTTCCTTCTCGCGTAATTTCGGAAAGGAGAGCGCTATGTACGCGGGGCTTGAGGCGTCGACCGGCGACTATGTCATCGTGATGGACGCCGACCTGCAGCATCCGCCCAAGATGTTCCCACAGATGATCGCGGGGGTAGAGGAAGGTCACGACTGCTGTGCGCTCTATCGCGCAGAGCAGACGGGCGAGAGTAAGATCCGCCGGGTGGTATCGAAGATGTTCTTCTCCTTCCAGAATAAGATCTCGGACGTCAAGATGCCCGAAGGCGCGGTGGATTATCGCATCATGTCGCGGCAGATGGTCGACAGCATCGTCAAGCTGTGCGAAAAGCAGCGGTTCTCTAAGGGCCTGTTCTGCTGGGTCGGCTACGATACCAAGTGGATCGAATATGAGAATGTCGAGCGCACCGTCGGCACGACGAAGTGGAGCTTCTGGGGACTGTTCCGGTATGCGCTGGACGGTATCACGAGCTTCTCGGTATCGCCGCTGAGACTCATCGCGGTGCTGGGCTTCATTATCGCGAGCCTTGCCTTCATCTGGATCATCATCACGCTGATCCAGACGCTGATCATGGGCATCGACGTACCCGGCTATGTTACCACGCTGTGTGCGGTGCTGTTCATGGGCGGTATCATCGAGATGTCTGTCGGCATCCTCGGCGAGTATATCGGCCGCATTTATATCGAAGCGAAGGACAGACCGATCTATATCACCAAGGAATCGAACATCAATAAGTGAAGAATGAAGGCAAAGGATAAGGCGGCTGCCTGCGGTGCGACAGGGTGATCCCTGCGCCTCGCTATGCCCGAAACCTCCCTGTATCGAGGGCAGGTCGGAGGATGCTTATGAAAAAACTGTTTGTCAAATATAAAGAAATCATCATGTACATTATCTTCGGCGTTGCGACGACGCTCGTGCGCTGGGTGACCCAGTGGGTGTTCTCCGGGCTGTTCACGAGCATCATGCCGAAGCAGGAGCTGAACTTCTGGTTCCTGCACTATGACAGCACGGCGGTGTTCATCGCGACACTGCTGTCGTGGCTGGCGGCGGTGATCTTCGCCTATGTTACCAACAAGCTGTGGGTCTTTGAGAGCAAGTCGTGGAAGGCCGACGTAGCCTTGAAAGAGTTCTGGCAGTTCTTTTTGTCGCGGTTCATCACCGGCATCATCGAGATCGGCGGCGTGTATCTGCTGGTCGGCATCGGTGTGGATATGCTGGTCATCCCCAAGGAGAGTATGGACGCGACGATACTCATGAGCAGTATCATTATGGTGCTGAACTATGTTTTTTCGAAGCTGATCGTCTTTAATCATAAAGAGAGCGGCAGCGAGAAGGAGTAACGAGGAGCGTCCCGGGGGACGCTTTTCTTACAGGTGAAAGTGTATGGAGAATTTAGCAGAAAAGTTGAAAGTCGATCGTGACCTGAGCGACAGCGAGCTGAGGGAGCTGATCGGAGGCGGATACGATGACGACCTGCGATCGGCCGCCGACGCGGTGCGACGCGCGCATTACGGCGACGCGGTCTTTTTGCGCGGACTGATCGAGTTCACAAATTACTGTAAGAATAATTGCCTTTACTGCGGGCTGCGCGCCGGCAACAGGGACGCGGAGCGTTATCGGCTGAGCTTGGATGAGATCCTCTCCTGCTGCGCCGAGGGCTATGCGCTGGGGTACCGCACCTTTGTCCTGCAGGGCGGCGAGGATCCCTACTTTACGGACGACCGGATCTGCGGGATCGTAGCGGCGATCCGCGAGCGCTATCCCGACTGCGCGATCACCCTGTCCGTCGGCGAGAAGCCGCGCGAGAGCTATCAGCGCTATTATGACGCTGGCGCGAATCGTTATCTCTTGCGGCATGAAACGGCGAACGAGGCACATTATGCGCGCCTGCATCCGGCGGGCATGAGCGCCGAGAACCGCAAGCGCTGCCTGCGGGATCTGAAAGAGATCGGCTACCAGGTGGGCTCAGGCTTTATGGTCGGCTCGCCGTATCAGACGACCGACGATCTGATCGCCGACCTGCGCTTTCTGCAGGAGCTGCAGCCGGATATGATCGGTATCGGCCCGTATATCACCCATCACGCTACGCCTTTCGCACAGATGCCGAACGGTTCGGCCGAGCTGACGCTCAGGCTGCTGAGTATCCTCAGGCTGATGTTCCCCTATGCGCTGCTGCCGGCGACAACTGCACTGGGCACCCTGCTGCCCGACGGGCGCGAACGGGGGCTGAAAGCGGGCGCGAACGTCGTGATGCCGAACCTCTCGCCTGCCGCCGTGCGCAAGAAGTATGAGATCTATGAGAATAAAATCTGCACCGGTGAAGAATCCGCCCAGTGTCGCACCTGCCTCGAAATGCGGGTGAAGTCCGCGGGATACAGGGTCGTGACCGATCGGGGCGACGTCAGACGGCCAAAGGCCGAGTGAAGAACTAAGAAATAAGAACGAAGAGTGATGGTTACTCGCTTTGCTCAAACAATAATGCAATCCCTCGGTCATCCTTGCGGATGACAGCTCCCTTTACCAAAGGGAGCCTTTGGAGAAGGAGATCATCATGAACGAATTTATCCGTACGGAGCTTCTGCTGGGTGCAGAAGCGCTGAAAAAACTGAAGAACAGCCGTGTCGCGGTATTCGGCGTGGGCGGCGTGGGCGGTTTTGCCGTTGAGGCGCTGGCACGGTCGGGCGTAGGATCGCTCGACCTGATCGACGACGACACGGTCAGCGAGAGCAACATCAACCGTCAGCTCATCGCGCTGCATTCTACCGTCGGCCTGCCGAAGGTGGAGGTTGCCGCCGCACGCGTGAGGGACATCAATCCCGCCTGTACCGTGCGGATATACAAGACCTTCTATATGCCCGAGACGGCGGGGGAGTTCGACTTTACACAGTACGACTATGTCATCGACGCGATCGACACCGTCAGCGGAAAGATTGCCCTCGTCATGCAGGCGCACCGGGCCGGTGTGCCGATCATCTCGTCGATGGGCGCGGGGAATAAGCTCGACCCGACTGCATTCAGGGTCTCAGACATCTATAAGACCGCCGTATGTCCGCTCGCGCGGGTGATGCGCCGCGAGTTGAAGAAGCGCGGGATCGCTCAACTGAAGGTCGTTTATTCTGAGGAGGAGGCGCTCACGCCCCTGCCGGATCCGTTAACGGAGGAGGACGGTCATCACAAGCGCCAGACCCCCGGTTCGGTCGCTTTCGTTCCCTCGGTCGCGGGGCTGATCCTCGCGGGCGAAGTCATCAAAGATCTGGTGAAGGACTGAGGGAAAGCACGACGGCTTTCGGAATGTTTTACGCTGAGTGTTTTATGAATGGCAATATGCAAAGAAAAACGCACCTGAGCCTCAGGTGCGTTCCTTTATTCATCCGGCTTATTTTCCTTCTTCGATTTTCTTGATCGTCTCGGCGCGGATGATCTCGCGCAGCTCGGTGAGATAGGGGGAGAAAGCACATTTGTCGTCCGCATAGTGCATATTCAGGTCATACTCATGCGGCGCCCAGGTGGAGAGGTCCGCCTCGTTGTGCTGGATCACCGCCTCCAGCCCGTCGAGCGCCTTATAGATCCGCGCTTCGGTCGTCTCGCGGGCGATCATCTCGTCATACAGGGCGCGCATATCGCTGTTGTAGGGCGCGGGCAGGCTGTCTACCCATGTATACAGCAGGTGTTCCTCAACAGCTTCATCCTGAGTCGTCTTGTCAAAGGTCGGGATGTCTCCGGTGAAGCATTCGCCCAGATCATGGATCAGGCACATCCGGATGACCTTGTCCATATCGGCATCGGGGAACTCGTCACGCATCCAGTAGGCCATCAGCGCGATGCGGAAGGTATGCTCGGCGACGCTCTCCGGACGGCCGCCGGGGGTAAAGGAATGGCGGAGAGTGTCCTTGAGCCGCTCGGCAACATGCAGGGCGTTCAGCAGGTCGGTGGGGTTCATCATATCACTCCGTTCTCTGTGGTGATTTTATTCTAGCATACGCCATAGCGGAAAGCAAGAAGAAACGGGAGAAAGCACGATTTTTGTCGGTGAATCCCGCGCTGAGAGCGATGCGGCGCGACCTTCCTTTTTGCGGCGTGATCATTAGGTCGCAAGCCCGTATTTTTCATTTGACTAACGGATAAAAATGCGATATAATAAATTATTACTGTGACTACCCTATACGGAAACGGGAGTGATCCCGACCGGTTTTGCACCATACTCCTCTACTCCAAATACATCAAGGAAGTGACCATATGGCACAACTCAGCACCTCTGATAAAAGGATCCAGGCGCTCGCGGGTACCTGCATCGCTCACGGCGATATTGAGAAGCAATTGTACCAGTACTATAACGTCAATATCGGTCTGCGCGACCTGAACGGCAAAGGTGTTCTGACCGGTCTGACCGACGTCAGCGAGATCCGCCAGAATAAGATCGTCAACGGTGAGACCGTCCCCACCGACGGCAAGCTCTTTTACCGCGGGATCAATGTCGAGGATATTATTCACGGCTGTATCAACGACGGCCGCTACGGCTTTGAAGAGGTAGCGTATCTGCTGCTGTTCTCAAAGCTGCCGAATCAGCAGGAGCTCGCCGACTTTATGCAGCTCTTGTCCGACTCGCGCGTGCTGCCGAAGCACTTCGTCCGCGACGTTATCCTCAAGGCGCCGGGCAAGGATATGATGAACGCGCTGGCTAAGGCCGTGCTGACGCTTGCATCCTATGACCACGACGTGATGAACCTCAATATCGACAACGTGCTCAGACAGTGCCTGAAGCTGATCTCGCTGTTCCCGCTGCTGACCGTCTATTCGTACGAGGCGTATAATCACTACTCCAAGGGCGACAGCCTGTATATTCATAACCCCCTGCCCTGTGAGCCTACGGCAGAGATGCTGCTCAGGACCCTGCGTCCCGACCGCACCTTTACCCCGCTGGAGGCCAAGGTGCTGGATATGTCGCTGATCCTCCATGCGGAGCACGGCGGCGGCAACAACTCCACCTTCACCACCTGCGTCGTGACCTCGTCCGGCACCGATACCTACTCCGCGATCGCGGCGGCGCTCTGCTCCCTGAAGGGGCCGAAGCACGGCGGCGCGAACCTGCGCGTGATGGGTATGATGAAGGAGATCAAGAAGCAGGTGCGCGACTGGAAGGACGATGAAGAGATCGCCGCTTACCTGGAGAAGCTCCTGAACAAAGAAGCATATGACCACAGCGGTCTGATCTACGGTATCGGTCATGCGGTCTATTCGATCTCCGACCCGAGAGCGAGGGTGTTCAAGGGCTTTGTTCAGGCGTTGGCAGAGGAAAAGGGAAAGATGAAGGAGTACGACCTGTACTCACGCATCGAGCGCCTTGCCCCCGAGGTTATCGCCAAGCACCGCAAGATGTATAAGGGCGTGTCGGCGAACGTAGACTTCTACTCCGGCTTTGTCTATAAGATGCTCGGTCTGCCCAAGGAGCTGTATACCCCGATCTTTGCGGTGGCGAGGATCGCCGGCTGGAGCGCGCACCGCATCGAGGAGCTGCTGAATGTCAACAAGATCATCCGCCCCGCGTACATGAGCGTATGCGAGGAGCATGCCTATACCCCCATGAGCGAGAGAGAATAAGATTCGGCCGAAGCTGTCCCTTGACGGCTTCGGCTTTTTTGGTGAATCTTTACGGTGACCGGTTAATGGTGAAGGGCGGGACACCCGCACACGAGTATAAAGGCGCTCACAGAGAAGCCGGCGTTGTCACAATATCCGCCGCAATACATTCCAAAAGCCGTCAGGCTTTCCGACAACCGTTAACCATTAACCGAATCCAGAGGTAAGATATGGAGATTTTTCTGAAGAAAAAGTGGTTCGCCGTGGTTGGAGCGATCCTGTGCACCCTGCTATGGGGATCGGCCTACCCGATGATCAAGTACGGCTACATGACCTTACAAATTGATACGACAGCGGAAAAGCTGATCTTTGCGGGCATACGCTTCCTGATCGCGGGGGCGATGGTTTTTCTTGCCGCGTGGGTGAAGGAAAAGCGCCTTCCGACAGTGCCGCGCCCGCTGGTCGGCGGGGCGGTCCTCTACGGCGTCCTGCAGACGGGGCTGATGTACATCCTCAACTACATCGGCGTTGCGCATACGACCGCTACCAAGACGGCGATCCTCACGGCGGGATCGGCGTTCTTCGCCGTGCTGTTTGCGCCGCTGTTCTTCAGGGAGGAACGTCTGACGGCGCTGAAGCTGATCGGCGCGGCAGTAGGGCTCGCCGGTATCGCGGTCGTGAACCTCGGCGACCTGTCCGGCGGCTTTACGCTGACGGGTGAAGGCTTCGTCCTGCTGGCGACCCTGCTCAACACCGCCGGCTCCTTTGTCGGCAAACGCATATCGCGGGGACGGGTATTCACGATGACGGCATATCAGCTCATGATCGGCGCGGCGCTGATCCTCGCGGTCGGACTGCTGATGGGCGGCACATTCGTCATGAGTCTGCAGGGGATAGGGATCACGCTTTACTTAGCCTTTGTGTCTGCGGCGGCGTTCAGCCTGTGGACGGCGCTGCTGGTGCATCATGAAGCGGGCAGGATACTGGTCTTTAACCTGTTGATCCCGATCTTCGGCGCGATGTGGTCCTATCTCATCCTCGGCGAGAAGAATATCCTCGATCCGATGTATCTTTTGAGCGTCGCGCTGATCTGTATCGGCATCTTCTCGGTAAATTATCATAAAAATCCGCGCAGTATTTCATCATAAAAGACAACAAAAAACTTCTTTCCTTGTCGAAAGATATATGTTATAATATACAAGTAAAAGTATAGCAAGCATCGGATGCTGTATCAGATGCCTGTGCTGACGAGAATCTGCCAGTTCCATAAGGGGGATAACAGTATGAGAAAGACAAAGATTGTATGCACGATGGGCCCCGCCTGTGACGACATCGAGACCTTAGTCAAGATGATCAACGCGGGCATGAATGTCGCCCGCTTCAATATGTCACACGGCGAGTATGACGCGATGACCGCGCGCTTCGACCGTGTGAAAGAGGCAATCAAAAAGAGCGGCAAGACCGTCGCACTCCTGCT